>Ga0307985_10000209_pt1 | contig 35166 bp, 28 predicted proteins | sample EllFjometageno80_FD_203155 | JGI IMG/M metagenome (GOLD analysis project Ga0307985, IMG submission 203155) | Marine microbial communities from Ellis Fjord, Antarctic Ocean - #80 | ecosystem: Environmental > Aquatic > Marine > Unclassified | place: Southern Ocean | collected 2014-10-09 | reverse complement strand
AGGATCTTCCCTCACTGTTCGGGCAAAAGTATCGCCAGGAATTCCATTCACAATCTTTGTCCAGCTGCTACCATAATTACTTGTCTTATAAATCTGTGGGGTAAAATTATTCATCTTATACCCTGATACCGCGATATAGGCTGTGGCTGCATCATGTGGAGATGGCTCTACTACATTGATAATACCCTCGGTAAGTCCTTTTGGAGTTACGTTCTTAAATGATTTTCCGCCATCCTGAGTAACATGAACTAACCCATCATCCGAACCAACCCAGATAACGCCTTCCTTCAACAATGATTCCTCAATATTAAAAAGGTTATTATAACTCTCTGCCGTAATCTGTTCGTTAGAGATTGGCTTCCCACCTTTGCCTTGATGTGCCTTGTCATTTCTTGTTAAATCTTCACTTAAAGTCTCCCAAGTGACTCCTCTGTCCGTTGATTTCATTAAGTATTGAGACCCATAATAAATCACCTCAGGATTATGAGGAGACACCAATACAGGCCCATTCCAATTGGCACGGTACTTTAGGTTCTTAGGTTGTTCACCACTTACTTGTTCTGGAAAAGGACGCACCATTCGAGTGTTATCCGTTTCAATATCATACTCTATAAAATTACTCGCGAAAAAAGTGGAGTAGATAAACCTTGGGTTATTAGCATCAAAAGCAATGGTAGACGATTCGCCCGCTCTTAATTCATCCCAATGGGCACGGCCAATCGCCTGGTCCTGCGTTCTGCTATCTATCACTATGGTCGTATTGTCTTGCTGACCTGAATACACGCGATATGGATATTGATTATCTGTGATTACCCTATAAAACTGGCCGGTAGGTTGATTCATTAAACTTGACCATGATTTACCGCCACTAAAGCTTATAGCAGCACCGCCATCATTTGCGTTGGCCATGATGTCACTATTATTAGGGTTAATCCACATGGCATGATGATCAGGATGACTTCCACGCATGCCAGTAAAGGTTTTACCTCCATCAATGGATTTCATAGCTGAACTATTCATTACCCATATTTCATCTTCATCAGAAGGATCCGCAATGATGTGCATATAGTACCATGCCCTTGCATAGGTAGTAGGATCATTGGTAGTTTGACGGAAGGTCTCTCCTCCATCATCAGAGCGGTACACACCCCCTTCTCTTTCTAATGCTTCAACGGCAACATAGACCACGTCTGAATTAGCAGGCGAGATAGCAACTCCCATTTTACCTTTGAGCTTAGGCAGTCCTTTGCTGACTTCTCTCCATTTTTCTCCGCCATCAGTAGTTTTGTAGACTCGGCTACCTGGACCACCACTTTGTACCACCCATGGTTTCCGGTTGAAATCCCACGATGTCACCATCATGATATTTGGATTGCTTGCATCAACGCTCATGTCGGCAATACCAGAATTTTCATTCACATAAAGCACCTTTCTCCAATTCTGGCCTCCATCTTCGCTTAAGTAAACGCCTCGTTCTTCATTTGGACCCCAAGGATTCCCTTGTGCAGCGACATATACTTTATTAGGATCCTTTGGATGCACATATACTTGACTGATATGTCTTGTTGCTTCAAGGCCTAAATGCGTCCAGGTAGCACCAGCATCTGTAGATTTATAAACACCATCGCCATGTGAGGTCTTAACCCCTCTAACTGGGCCTTCTCCTGTGCCCACGTAAACAACATTTGGATCGGACGCTGCTACAGCAATTGAACCAATACCAGTTGTATTAAAAAAACCATCTGAAATATTATTCCATGTGGTGCCACCATCCGTAGTTTTCCATACACCACCACCCGTAGCACCCATATAATAAGTAAAGATATCATCAGGAATACCCGTTACTGTGGTCGATCGTCCACCACGAAATGGTCCAATGTTACGATAGGATAATATCTCAAATAGTTTACTGTCAACAGGGCCATCTGTAGGTTTATTCTGTGCATTTGAAATTGAATAAATGCTTAAAAGAAGGCCGAGGAGAATGTGCTTTTTCATGGATTTTTGGTCAAGGTTGATCTATCGTACTCATTGGGTTTTAAAACCGCTAATTCTAAATGTAAGTTGAATACAATTATTATAAATACAAAAATCTGTAAACGGCTAATGATTTCTCATTCGCTTTAACTGTTGTTAAAATATTAACTATTGAGTTAATTCACTGAAAAAAGGCCAAAAATATATTGCTTGGCCTTTTTTTATAAACAGTTATTGATTATTCGTCTTTCAATGAATTCACTTGATTCGAAGCAGCTGCTTGGTAAGGCAAATGTGACTTCTATAATGAAATGAATGTTGTCAGGTTATTTTTTCGGCCAAACATTATCTGTATAATCCTTGTCAGGGAACCTTTTATTCGGGTCCAAAGTAATTTTTGAAATCTTTCTGCCCCCAAATGACATGTTGGCTTTAAAGGTCCGATCACCATTGAACCAAACACTTGCTGGCCATGTGACAATTGCAGTGTTTTCATCTATCATCTCGGCATTCTTCATTGACTTAATCGCCGGGCCACTAGCTTCAAACTCTACTTTAAGCACCACTGGAGATGGCATTTCTCCGGCCTGGTAAACCGTCACAACAGTAATCTTTCCTGTTTTCACATTTTGAATTGATCCTTCAACAGCTTCTCTCGTCCACAACCAATAATACCAAAACCATTCTAGATTTTGATCCAGTTCAGTGTTCATGAAAAACATATAATCCCATGGAGATGGGTGCTTAAACGCCCATACTTCTGAATACTTTTTCATTGCAGCGATAACTGCATCATCACCTACAATTCCACCTAACATTGACAACATTGCCGGTGCTTTACTATAAGTTTGATAACCATAGCCATTGCCTCCATAATTGGCATTCCACATCATGGTAGCCTCATCTTCACCGCCACTTACTCTGCCATAATTCATTCCTCTTCCATCCAAATTGAAAGGCTCGTTTCTACTTGCATTCCTTGACAGAATATTCATATAGGAATTGAACCCTTCGTCCATCCAACCGTAACGCGTTTCGTTAGTTCCCAACATCATTGGCCACCATTGGTGTGCAATTTCATGATCGGCAGCACCTTGGTTAGAATTCACAACCATTGGATATTCCATTCCAGCACTAGGTCCATCTTGAAATGTCAATTGTGGGAAGGCATATGGAGCCCAAACATTAGAGTAAAATTCAAGCGCGTGTCTCCCTCTTTCTGCAGCTTGTGCAAAATAAGAAGCTCTTTCTGGCAGATAAACCATATGAATAGGAATCTCTCCTTTTCCAGGAATTGTAGCACGTGTCGCTTTCCATATATAATCTGCAGAAGTAGCCCAAGCAAAATCATTCACTTGATCAGCAACAAAATGCCAGGTAAGACTTTCACCTATTGTAGTTGCTTTTCCAGCCCCTCTTTCATCCGCTCCTACGATTGTGATCTCGTCATCTGAATCCGTTATTTTAGAAAGGCGAGCGATGATTTCAGGCATCAATACCTCTTCTGGGTTTTGAAGCACACCTGTACCACTGACTATCCATCCGGCTGGTACTTTTATTTTTACGTCAAAGCGACCAAAATTATTGAAGAACTCAGCAGGACCTAAATAAGGCTGGGTCTTCCAACCTCTTAAATCGTCAAACTTTGCTACTCTTGGGAACCATTGCGTAGGTTGAAATAATGTATTGTCCCATCTTTGGGTCATTCTATGTGCATTGCCAGCCTGCCCACCGGGAAGTTTAGTGTTCCAATCTATTTCTAAAGTGGCTTTACTGTTCGCAGGAATAGGCTTCGCCAACGAAATATATGCCACTGTTTGCTGTAATCTCGTAGCTTCCAGTCTAGGGGCCAACCTTACACCTCTTTGTCGAGGCCTAGGAATCGGAGCAAGATCAACCAACTCGCCATTAACCGTAATCCTCGTTACAACCATTCCATCAGTAGTTTCTGCCGGTCGGGAAGAACCTCGTGGTACGTCCGCTCTAAAAATATTATGATCAAGCTTAAGTACTATCTCTGTCATCTCAACGGAGCTATTGTTGTGCAAGGTGATAGTTTCGCTGCCTGTAATAATTTGCGTACTCGGATTCAAACTTGCATTAATATCATAATCGGTCTGGATTTGCCAATAGTTGGCGCCAGGACTTCCTGTGAAATCACGGGTGCCTTCAGCAAATGCTTTGCGAATGGAATTGGTCATCGGAACATCCATACGTATGGCTCTTTTTGATGTTTCCAAGGTTTTTCTTAGCGGCAATGTGTTTTGCGCACAGACCATCGTAGCTACAAAAAGTAGCAGACATGTTAAAATTCTAGAGATCATGATTGTTGTTTTAGTTAGTTCTTTGAGATTTGGTTCGAAGCTAGGGAAATCTACCGAATTAATTAAACCGTTTATCACCTTGGTTTAATAATCATTTATAACAATTCCTTCTCAGCCTTCCTTGCCCTATCTAAGCTCACATATAACCCTTTATTTAACTAGCATAAAATGGCCAGCTCCTTGCCGATTACTCACTTCTCAAAGATGATACCGGATTAGAATTGGCCGCCTTTAATGACCTATAGCTGACTGTAATAATTGCCACAATCATTGCTGCAATTCCTGCGGTTAAGAAAACACCAATCGGCATTGAAGCTCTGTATTCAAACTTATTCAACCATCCGTCCATTATATAATAGGCCAGTGGACTAGCGATCAGAAACGCTAGAAGGATTTGTTTAGCAAAAGAAGAAAACAACAAATAGAACAAGTTCCATTGACTCACGCCCAACACCTTTCTAATCCCTAATCCTTTTATGCGTTTTTGAACTATGAATGAGGCGAGACCAAACAGACCTAAACAGGTAATTAGAATACTTAAACCTGCACCGACTTGGAAGATTATACTTGCTTCACTCTCTTTACTATAAAAGAGTGCCAATTGAGTATCTAAAAAATGATATTCCATTGCGGTGGATTGATCAAACTGTTCATGCACTTTTGTAGCTCCTGTAATAACCTGTGCCATGTTTCCACTCGCTTTTAAAGTGAAGTAATCAATTGAACCAAATCGATTGTTCTAAGCTCCAATGATTATTGGGCTAATTTTTGAATGCAAAGACTCAAAATTAAAATCTTCTAGCATCCTTATAATTTGAACTCCTACGCTCCCTCTTCCTATAGGCAATTATATTGTAGTCTCTACTGGATTGGTCAAACCATATTGCTTAGCAGCTGTTTCATTAATCAAAATCTTTAGAGAATCAGATTGATCATTGCCAGAAAAGTAACTTCTGTCCTTTAATCTGAACTTAAAATTTTCAAACATGCCTGGATCAAAACCCATGTAATAATTCTCTACGGAATCTCTCATATTACCATCATCAGCGAGTAAATTGGCTTGCACCTTACCGATGTTCTTCCATTCACCTGGTACTTTCGAGGATACTCCCCGCACTTTGTACCTAGGATATTTTCAAACTCGGTCCTCATTGCTTTAAAATTGTTTCGGACATTTGTATTATTGATGTCAATAATGATCTTTACAATATATTCAATGAAGTGAATGAAAGGTTCATCGCTGCTTCTCAAAGTGAAGCTACCGAATACCATTACCTCAATGCCTTGATTCATCAACTCAATATTGGCATTCTTTCCTTCGATGAAACTGGCCAGATCAGCTTAGCCAATAATAGCATTAAACAACTGTTAGGAAAATCCGAATTGATCAATTTGGAAAGTATAAAGAGTGTCAATGAAGCGCTGAACGATAGCATCAATGGTTTAAAGTCAGGTACATCTGAAGTCTTAAAAGTTAAGTTTCAAACACAGGTTTATCATTTAGCCATTTCGGCATCACTGTTTAAATTAAGTAGGCAATCCTATAAACTAATCTCCCTTCAAGACATCCGTGGTGAATTAGATCAGAATGAAATGGTGGCATGGCAGAAGTAGATCCATGTGCTTACCCATGAAATAATGAACTCTGTCTCCCCTATTACCTCATTATCCTTCACCTTGAATAATGTTGGGAACTTCTCAAAGGACAAAAACCCCACTCGACGCAAATCAACTGTCTTCTTTAAACGATGGCTTAGATGCGATTGAAAACCGAAGTAATGGTTTGATGAATTTTACGGAGGCATATCGCAGCTTAACACGCATCCCCTTACCTAATATCACTTCCGTTGATGGGAGGTTGTACTTCCAGCGTATTAATTCGCTCTTCATACCTACACACGGTTCAACTTTCATTGCATTTGAAATGCAGCTGCCTAAGGCGGATTTCAACCTCGACATGGATCCAGATTTGATGGAACAAGTATTGATCAACTTGCTAAAAAATACCAAAGAAGCAATCATAGAAAATGGCGTAAAAGATGGCAAAATCACCCTTAAAGTGCAGCAATCATCTAATACTGTCATTACCATTTCAGACAATGGAGGCGGGATTCCTGCTGATGTAATGGACAACATCTTCATTCCATTTTTCACTACAAAGAACACTGGTTCGGGCATTGGACTAAGCTTAGTCAAACAAATTGTACAATTGCACAAAGGGGATATCGAAGTTTTGACTAGCGATGAAATAAACGGTATCACTATAAAAATCTCACTTTAGTCCATTCTAGTCTTAGCGTCTCGTTAATCCGCCTCTGGAGGACTGAGACTTTTTGTAAATCTTTTTCTAGTCCTAGTATTTAGTTTATCCGCCTTTCTCTAGTCTTAGCGTCTCGCTAAGGCTTTTTAGTATATCCATTGGTCTCAGCGAGACGCTAAGACCAGCGCAATTAAAAATTACGCTTTAGTATTAACATCTCTCCGTGTAAATAATCCTATTCATTTCATTCTCTTAATTTTCTTACATTAAGGAACCAAACAACCTTAGACCAAGATTATGAAAAAATTAGTCCTCAGCTGCGTGCTTTTTATGGCCGCATCTCTATTCTTATTTGCCCAAGAAAAGTCACATCCAATTAAATCTCCAGCTGGTGTTTCAACGACCACAGGAACTGCAAGAATAAACGGCAAAAACATCAATTATATTGCCAATGCTGGTACAATGGCTATTCGTGACGAAAACAACAAACTCATTGGACACTTCGGTTTTACGAGTTATACCAAAGAAGGCAGTGACAAAAACCGCCCTATCATGTTTGCATATAATGGTGGACCAGGATCATCCTCTTTTTGGTTACATATGGGAATTATGGGACCAAAAAGAATCAAGGTAGATGATCCGAATTTCAACAAAGCAGCGCCTTACGAAATTGTTAATAATGACTATTCTATTCTAGACATGGCAGATATTGTCATGATGGACCCAATAGGAACAGGCTTAAGCGTAGCTGCTGGCGATGCTGAATTCAAGGATTTCTGGGGAGTAGACCAGGACAGCAGAAGTATCAGTTTGTTCATTACCCAGTACTTGATTAATCATGGAAGAATGAACTCTCCCAAATTCCTTTTAGGAGAAAGTTATGGCACTTTTAGAAATGCTGTAGTAATGAATCGATTGTTAAACCAAGGCGTGGCGATGAATGGCATCATCATGGTTTCGGCCGTATTTGACATGCGTTCCTTGATGTTCCCTCCAGGAGATGACATTTCTTATATCATTCATTTCCCAACTTATGCCGCTACGGCTTATTACCATGACAAAGTGCCGAACAAACCGGCTACAATGGAAGCCTTTGTTGATGAGATTAGAAAGTTCACGGAAGAGGAATACATCCCTGCACTTTTTAAAGGAGACCAAATTTCAGCTGCTGACAAACGAGCATTGGCTACAAAACTGGCGAACTATACCGGCACAAAAGCTGATTATTGGGTGAAAGCTGATCTAAGGGTAACAGCTTCAGAGTTTTTTGCCGAATTCATGCGAGATGAGCAGAAGACGGTGGGAAGATTAGATTCAAGGTATTTGGGTTTCAGCCAAGATGCGATAGCACAAGAAGGTGCTTATGACCCTCAAAGTGCGGCCATCTCCCCTGCTTACATTCAGGGATTTCTAGATTACTTCCATGGTGAATTGGGCGTGAGTAAAGACCTAATGTACACGGTTACTGCCGGAAGACGTGCAGGATTCAATTGGGACTGGTCACATCAAGGAAATGCAGGTTGGGGTGGCAGTATGGCTGCTATCAATTCAGGACCAGACATGGCACAAGCATTGTCACGTGATCCTAATATGAAGGTGCTGATCCTTAATGGCTACTTGGATATTGCTACCACTTTTTATGGCGTAGAGCATTCTATCAACCATTTAGGCTTGCCTAAAGAAATCAAAGACAATATCATCATGAAATACTATGAAGCTGGTCACATGATGTACATTGAGGACAATTCTCTCAAACAATTCAAGGATGATGTTGCTGAGTTTATGAATGACATCTTAAAGAAATAAATACTTATAACTATTAAACAATAAATGGAAAAACTAAACAAATCAAACCGCATGAGTCAGATTGTGATTCATGGAGATACAATCTATTTAGCAGGTCAAATTCCAGCTGACACTACTCAGGATATGAAGACACAGACAGAGAGTGTATTAGGAAAAATTGACGCTTTACTTGCTGCTGCCGGGTCAGACAAGTCCAAGGCTTTAATGGCGACCATCTACATTTCTGATAAGACGCAAGTAGCGGCAATGAACGAGGCTTGGGATGCTTGGGTAACACCAGATAGCCCACCGGCAAGGGCCTGTGTTGAAGTACAGTTCCCAAGAGAAGGCTTGCTTGTGGAAATAATTATTAATGCAGCTCGCTAACTGATGAACATGTCCCCCTCTGGAGAGGGTTAGGGGAAGGATAAAAGTAAATTTCCTCCTCCGTCCTTCGAACACCCTGCCTTTACCGGCAGGACTCAGCGTTGGCGTAGGGAGGTATGACAGAAAGGATTTCCCAAATGAAAAACGAATTCGTTTTGCGACTAGGAGATTCTTTCGGTCGATTCATTCTTTATCGAGAATTACTCTACCTCAGATCGCTTGCACTGAAGCTTTAGCGAAGTCACAATGACGGAAATAATTGCTCACAACTCGTGACTCAAGGCTCGTAACTCTTCACTGCTCTCCTCCCATCAAAATTCTTTTGGTCTAGAATTAATTATTGATCAAATTGAATTTCAATTCTAATTCATCCATTATGAAATCCTTTAAAATCAATTCCAGTCTATTAGTACTTTCAATGCTATTCATCAGCTCGCTTTCCTTTGCTCAATCAGAAGACCCGATGAGCCCTCGCTGGGATAAATTTCATTCAACAGCCGATGCTTATGCGCTTCTAGAAGGCTGGCATAAGGCTTTTCCAAACCTGACGGAGTTGTATTCTATCGGTAAAACCTTGAAAGGGACTGAGCTAATGGTTTTAGAAATTTCTAACAAGAGTACTGGAGCTCCACTAACAAAGCCGGGCTATTATTATGATGGCAACATCCATGCAGGTGAATTAACAGGCGCTGAAGTGGCTTTAAACTATGCCTGGCATTTGCTTTCCAATTATGATAAAAGCGATCGTATCAAAGCATTGGTAGACAGCCGTGTAATCTATATCCGACCTAAATTCAATCCTGATGGCGCAGATTTAGCCCTTTTGACTTCAACAGTACTTCGAAGTACACCACGCCCCTATGATACTGATCAAGATGGGTTGTTGGATGAAGATCCAGGCAATGACCTCGATGGCAATGACATCATTACCGATATGCGGGTAAAGAACCCTAGCGGTAAGTTTAAGATAAGCACGAAAGACCCTAGGGTAATGGAGGAACGCGAACGAGGAGAAACTGGAGGTACTTATTATGACATTTATACCGAAGGTTTTGACGATGATAAGGATGGTAAAATCAATGAAGACGGAGTTGGCGGGATTGACATGAACCGTAATTTCCCTAGAAACTGGGGCCTTGAAATTGAACAACTCGGTGCTGGTCCTTATCCGCTTTCTGAGCCAGAAACTGCCGCAACGATAAAGTTCATTAATTCAAGAAAACATATTGGTGGTGTATTCCACGGGCATACTTCAGGCGGATTTTTATTTAGACTTCCTTCTACTGCAAATTGGGATACTTTCAACATGAATGACCAACGCTTGATCATGGAGTTGTCTGGTATGTACAATACCACCACTGGCCAACGTGTAATTCCAAGTTACAGCAATCCAAGATCGCACAGGCATGGTACTCTAATGAGTTGGTCTTACTGGGACTTTGGTGTTGTTTCCTACGTTCCTGAGTTCTGGGGAGGATTTGTGGCTGATTATGATGGTGATGGTGCTGTATCAGAATATGACAATCTAACCTGGAATGATCGCGAGCTTAATGGAGAAGGGTTCATCAATTGGACTACCGTAAATCATCCGGACTTTGGTCAGGTAGACGTTGGCGGATGGAATAGAAAGTTTACTTTTCAAAATCCTCCTACAAAATTCTTAAAAGCTGAAATTGACCAATACGTAGAATGGATGCTGTATTTAGCTGAAACTAGTCCAAAGCTCAATATCAATACCGCAGAGATTACTGCCATTGAAAAGGGGAAAGTGATTAGTCTTACTGCTGAAGTGCAAAACATCGGTTATCTCCCCACCAACATTACGGAGCGCTCCATTGAAATGAACCTTTATCAGCCAGTAAGGGCCATAATTGAACTGACAAATGCAGAACTCATTTCTGGTAAGACACGAACAGATTTAGGGCATATTGTTGGATCAAGAGACAGTGGAGATGCAAATGCAGAGAGCAAAAGACAGCTGAATTATGGCATTAAGATCACAGGAAAGAATGCTTCAGTTAAGTTGATCATCCATTCTGATAAAGGTGGTATTGTAGAGCAGGTGTTTAAGTTGAATTAATAGTTATTGTCATTGCGATGACGCAGTAAGAACAAGGTCAGAAGTTTAAACTTTTAAGACAGTGGCTACTTTGGAAACCAATCATTACAGCCTCAGCCTTTAGGGTCGGGGTATAGTGTGAAGTCAAAAAACGTAAACTGTATGTCATTCCGCAATGCAATGGAGGAATCTTTTCAAGTACATTTCTTACAAAGTCTTTCAGAGGTGAAAAGTTCTCTCCGCTTTGCTACGAGATGACAGGTGTGGTTTAAACAGGATGAAGCAATCTATAGGTTCATATTTCTGGCGGCATCCCAACTTAGTGAGGCACATTTTTTACGTTCAGGGAATTCTCGAGTAGCTGCAAAAGCCAATAAGGCTTCATCTGAAGTCAAGGTCTCAGGTTTGTGTTTTGATTGCTCATTAATGACATCGAGAAATACAGCCACCAATGATTCAATTTTGGAAAGCTCCTTCCCTATTATTTTCTCTACTAATATAGCGGTGGACGCTTTTGAGATGGCACAACCATATCCTTTGAATTTGGCATCAATTACAGCTCCCTCCTTGATTAATAAGTAAATCGTGTACTTATCTCCGCACATTGGATTGTAGGCTTCTAACGTATTCGTGGCATAAGGCAATTCCCCTTCGTAGGTTGAATCCTTAGCATAAGTCAGGATTTGAGTTTTGTACAGGTTTTTGAGCTTATCGTTCATGCAAAAAAGTTTCTTACTTCAATTAATGCATCAATGGCTTGGTCTACCTCTTCAATAGTATTGTACACTCCGAAAGACAACCGGCATGTCGAGGGTACTTGTAGCTTATCCATTAAAGGTTGGGCACAATGGTGACCTGCTCTGATTGCAATTCCTTTTTCTCCCAGAAATGCAGATACATCATGTGGATGCGCATTATCTACCGTTAATGATGTAACTGCCGCTCTTTCTTTAGGTGCACCTAAAACGGTAATACCATCAATTAAGTTAAGTTTTTCAATTGCATAATTGCACAACAATTGGGTAGACTCATGCATATTTTCCAAGCCAAGGCCATTTACAAAGTCTATTGCTGCGCCTAGACCTATAACTCCGGCAATATTGGAAGTACCGCCTTCGTGTTTATGGGGCAAACCCCTAAACGCAGTAGCTTCCAATGTCACCGATTCCACTATTCCACCACCATAAGCCAAGGGCGGCATTGCATCGAGTAATTCAGTTTTTCCATACAAAACCCCAATACCAGTTGGTCCATACAGTTTATGGGCTGAGAATACCAAAAAGTCACAATCCAGCGCTTGAACATCAATCTTTTTATGAGTTACCCATTGCGCAGCATCAATTAGCACTTTAGCGCCAACGGCATGCGCCATTTTTGTAAGTCTTACCACGTCATTAACAACCCCTAAGGCATTCGACACAGCGGTAACCGCCACGAACTTCACCTTAGGTGTTAGCATCGCCTCAAAGGCCTTATAATCTAAATCACCAGTATCAATTAGCGGAACCATACGAAGCTTGGCGCCTTTCAATTCGCATGCATGCTGCCAAGGAAGGAAATTAGCATGATGTTCCATTTCAGTAACTATCACCTCATCACCTGCATTTAAATGAGGTAACAAATGGCTGTTCATTACTTTGTTAATGCCATCTGTAGTTCCAGCGTTGAAAATCACCTCCTTTGAAGATGTTGCATTTATGAAATCCTTTACCTGCGCTCTAACGGACTCAAAACTTGAAGTAGCTTCAGTAGCTGGCCAATAAGTACCACGCCCTACATTGCTGTTATAACCAGCATAGAAACCTGAAATGGCATCAATAACGGATTGTGGTTTTTGTGTAGTGGCCGCATTGTCAAAGTAGATCAAAGGCAAACCATTCGGAGTCTTTTGACTAAAGATGGGGAACTGCGCTCGAATGGTTTTGGGATTGATCATTGTAGGAATATACGACTGTAATGTTGTTTAGAATGAGATACTGAACATTTTTATTCTTTTTAAATTTAAGAATAAAAATTCCAGCATGACATCAGTTACGGATGAGCAGAAACCCAAACTTCACCATCTTCAAAAAACTCTTTCTTCCAAATTGGTACCGTTTCCTTAAGCCTGTCAATTGCGTATTCGCAAGCTTCAAATGCCGCTTTTCGGTGTGCAGCAGCGCATGCAATGATAACGGCTGATTCGCCTACCTGTACCAATCCGGTACGGTGGTGGATAATCATTTTCTTCAAATCCCACTTAATGGTAGCTTCATCAATGATTTTAGCCATTTCCTTGGCGGCCATTTTTTCATAGGCCTCAAACACCAAATGCTTTACGGACTTCCCTTTCGTGACATTTCTCACGTTACCTACAAAGACCACTAGACCGCCAGCATCTGGAAAAGTCACTGCCTTGGTACATGCATCACTATCCAAACGATCCGAAGTTATATATATATTTTTCATCCGCCACTCACAGGAGGTATTATAACTACCTCATCGTTTTCTTTTAAAACAAAATCATCCTTCACATACTCGGCATTCACCGCCAATTGTAAAGAAGCAAGTCCCTTAAGCGCTGGGTAAGCGCTCAATAAAATCTTGCGAACTGTACCGACATCAACAGCTTCCACAACGTCCATAGACAGAGAAGGACCATCAATAATGTCCTTTGCTATACCGTAGGCTATAATTTCAATTTTCATTTATTAATAAACTTCTAAAGTATGATCTATTTCATTTTTCCAGGCCAAAAGCCCACCTTCTAAATTTTTAAGCTGATTAAAACCTTCTTCTTTTAATAAAGCTATGGCTTTCTGACTTCTTTGTCCACTTCTACAATGAACGACAATGGACTTGTCTTCTGGTATTTCCGAAATACGGTTTTTCAATTCAGATAGCGGAATATTCACGCTATTAATATTTGACAACTCGAATTCATGCAGCTCACGCACATCCAACAAAAACGGAGAATCAGCAGCATCGATTAAAGCATTTAATTCAGAAACAGTGATTAAAGATTGGTCTTTTAGATTGCCATTGGGTCCTGCACAAAATGCTTCGTAATCAATCAAAGAAAATATACTCGGATTATCACCTGAAACAGGGTTTTCTTTATTGGACTTAACATTCAATATTCTTGTTGTAAAGTACAGGCTATCAAAGAGTAATAATCTTCCAGATAAAGTATTACCTAAATCTGCTAAAACCTTAATCGCTTCATTGGCTTGCATGGCACCAATGATGCCAGCTAATGCCCCAAACACACCACCTTCACTACAACTTGTCACCATTTCTGGAGGTGGTGGCGTAGGAAATAGATCACGATAATTAGGTCCACGAGTGCCGTCTTTTTGTAATTCATTAAACACGCTCAATTGGCCTTCATACCTAAAAATAGCTCCGTATATGAGCGAATTGCCCAAAAAGACACAGGCATCATTTACCAGGTAACGCGTTGGTAAATTGTCAGAACCATCAATTACTAAATCGTATTGTTCAATAATTGACATCGCATTCTTTGCAGTCAATTGCTCTTGATAGACTTGGAATGAAGTTTCAGGATTCAATTGCCCTAATCGCTTAGCAGCAACAACCGCTTTTGAAGCGCCAACATCTGCCGTATCAAACAATACTTGCCTTTGAAGGTTAGTCAAACTGATTTCATCAAAATCAATAATTCCTATTGTACCTATACCCGCCCCTGTCAAATATTGCAAATTTGGAACCCCCAATCCTCCAGCACCAATCACAAGCACTTTGGATGCTTTTAATTTCTGCTGCCCCTCTGTGCCAAAATCAGGTAAAATGATTTGGCGGTTGTATCGTATGTGTTCTTCCTTACTAAGGCTCATTTAATAATTGATCGTAGTCTTCTAGAGTGTCAATATCGTTTAAAAATTGGGAATCATCTGTGTTTAAATACACCAAATGACTTTTATTTAGTGCTATGACAGATTTACAACCATTGGGTACGACATTCGATAGAATTTCTTCTCGGTACGATTGAGAAAATATAACGGGGTTTGCTTGTTGGCCATTGACGCTGGGTACCGCTATGGCCCTTTGATCTTTATCTATTGCTTCTTGATAGCAATCAATGAGCATGTTATAATGGTAAGTGCTAAGCGTGGGCATATCACCCAAGCAAATCATGAATGCATTCTCTTTAATCAGTTTCAGTCCTGTTTGAATGGAAGATGTCATTCCTAAGGCGGGTGTATCGTTCTGAACGATGCTATCTTGGGAATCAATTCTCAATTCATTAACTAACCGCTGAAAAGCATCACCTCCGACAATAATCACTTCTGCCACTTTGCTCTTCTTGAGCTGGTTATAGGTGGACTGTAAAATGCTGTTCTCTCTAAAAGGAAGCAACATCTTATTTTCACCTTTCATACGAGACGAAAAGCCCGCAGCAAGTAAAATGGCCGTAATTTTTGACATTGAAAATAAATATAAGGAGTACTACTTGATATTCAACAATACGGAAGGGTCAGGACAATTCTCCAAATAAAAACTGCTTTCAGACTTTTTACAAACGCCTGGATAGTCTCCTTTTTTCTCTTGCATGTCGATTATTAATTGAAAATGAAGGTGTGGTGGCCAATGAAAGTTTTCTGCATATACACCAAAATGACCAATCACTTGTCCTGCATTAATTGACTTACCTTCATACAAGCCGTCTAAACTAGGCAAACTCATATGGCCGTAGAGCGTATGAAACTCAAGGTCACCAATGCTGTGTTTCAATATCACAACTGGTCCATAATCGCTATGAATAGCATTATTGGCAAAACTATGCACTGTTCCAGGCAATGGTGCATGAATTGGCGTTCCTGCCACTCCCCATACATCGACACCCAAGTGTTCTGTTCTTTGCTCTTCGCCTACAAACAAATGACTTCTTGAATAAAGCCCGCGAGTTTCTGCATATCCACCCACCGCAAAAGGCACACCAATGGTTTTCATTTGATCGAAAACAAAGTTGGTAAAGGAATCCTCGTCATTTAAATCAATGTCCCTTAAGGCACCATTATTTTCACCAAGATCCAAATCCAGGTAAGGTTCCTTTTTCCAGTCATAATCAATGACGGATTTTATGGAATCCTTATGATTAAGCAGTTCCGAAATCAAATCAGGCATAATTGACTAAGATAATTTAGCAACCAATCGGTGCATGAATTCAACGCCTAATGTCAATTGTTCTTTATGAATAAACTCATTGGCACGATGCGCCTGTGCAATGTCTCCAGGGCCACAGATAACTGCCTCAAAACCTGCTTCAGCAAATTGTCCAGCTTCAGCGGCATAAGAAACAGCACTCATTTGGTCTTTTTGACTCAATTCTCGAATCAAAGCAACTATTTCTTGATCTTCAGAAGTGTCCAATCCTGGAACTGATGGATGCTCAGTTACAGTTGTGATTTTAAAATCAGGGAAGATTTTTCTCAATTCTGTTTCACGTTCTTTGCAATAGACTTCAAATGCCTCAAATATGCCTTCTGGTGTATCACCGGGTATTGTTCTAACATCCCAACAAAATGAACATTCCTGGGCAATCACGTTTGGAGCAATTCCTCCATCAATTTTTCCAATATGGATTGAAGTATGATTTGGTGTGAATCGGTCATCCGTTTTGCCTTCACCGATCAATGCATTCATTTTATTTTCTAACCAGAGAATTAATCTCATAGATTCATGAATGGCACTCACTTCTTGCTTGATACGGCTACTATGTCCTTCAGAACCTGATACAGTCGTTTGATAAATGCAAATGCCTTTCTGTCCAACAACAGGCTCCATCATAGTTGGCTCACCGATAATTGCAAATTGTGGTTTTTCTGTATAGTGGCTGTTGATATGTGCAGCGAGTTCTGGTGCAGCAAGACAGCCAATTTCTTCATCGTAAGAAAAAGCAAAATAGATAGGCTTCTTAAGGTCGGCTTTTAACATAGCTGGCACCGCAGCTAAACAACATGCATTAAAGCCTTTCATATCACATGAACCACGAGAATACAGCTTGTCATCACCTATATCAGTGAGTACAAAAGGATCTGTTGTCCATGGTTGGCCTTTAACTGGTACAACATCGGTGTGTCCGGATAGGATCACGCCACCATCAACAGCAGGGCCGATACGGCAATGTAACGAAGTTTTAGTTCCTTCTTCATTGGGTACAAGTGTATAAGCAACACCATGTTCGTCAAGGTAAGCCTTGATGTATTCCATTATTGACAAATTGCTTTCACCTCCCAAAACTGGAAAGGAAACCAATTGACTTAATATATCTCTAACGTCAGTACTGTACATTCTATATGTTTAAAAGATTAAGCTGGTCCCCAATTTATGGAGACACTGAAAAGTAAAACGATCCATGAAATGACTAGTATCACGCCTACCAAAGGGAATACAAAACGCAACCATTTGTCAAAAGGAATACGGCACATGGCAAGCATTGCTATAAGTCCACCTAATGCTGGGTTAAATAAATTCGTAACTCCATCACCTATTTGAAAAGCCAGAATGGTTGTTTGTCTGGTCAAACCAAGTACTTCTCCAAGAGGAATCATAATCGGTAATGTTGCGAATGCCTGTCCACTTCCAGAAGGTATCATAAGATTAATTCCAGATTGCGCTATTGACATTGACACAGCCGAAGCATAAGTTGGTAGTGTTGAAAGTACTTCAGAAAGTTCAAAAGCAATGGTGTCAGAGATATTTCCCATTTCCATTGCCACCTTAATGGCAGTGGCAAATCCCACCATAAATGCACCTGGAGCCACGACACCAACAGATTTTAAAACGGTCTCTCCTATTACCCTTCCACTCATTCGTGAGGCCAAACCTGCCGCAATAGTAACCATTAAGAAGATGGACGAAATCTCATCAATAAACCAGTGGTAATTAAACACACCATAAAGCATCACAATGATCCCTGATAGGAAAATGCCCATAATTAAGTAATTATTAGCGGACATTTTGTATTCATGAATTTCTTTAGATAATTCAAAACCCTTAGTATCAATACCGAGAGATAGGCTTTTTGAAGGGTCCTTAATAATTCGTTTGAAATAGCGCACATTAATGACTGCAAGAACGGTTAAGGCTAAAAACACGAGTACAGATCTTAACTCCCAGCCTGAAAAAATAGGCATCTCCGCAATTGTATGTCCAGTACCTACGGTATATGGATTTACAGGAGACAATCCAAAACCCACTGTGATTCCACCCACGGCAATTGCAGCTGCTAACATTAAGTCACCTCCGAGCGCAAGACTTGTAACGGCTGCAATAGGCACTAATGCGATGTTGTTTTCATAACCGACAAATACCCCCAGAAGACCAAAAAGATAAGTCATCAATACTACAATGAGTATGCGCCTTTCATGCCCCAGTTTTTTCACAAAGGTGCCCACGGCACTTTCAATCATGCCAGATTTCTCTAGCACACCAAACATAATCCCACTAGAGAGTACAACAAAAATTATCGATATAGCAGATTTAAAACCTCCCGGAATGGCCAAGAACATATCCAAAAAGCCCAAAGGTGTTGGTTCAATAAGCGTATATGAGCCAGGCACGACCCTTTGTCTGCCTTCAACTAATATTCGCTCAAATGCACCTGCAGGAAGGATATGACTTAAAACCGCAGTCAAAATGATGATGCCGAACAGCATCACCAATGGATGTGGTATCTTATCATACCAATTCCTCTTTAAGGGTTTTAACTTACTCAATAGCTATGTACAGATTATTTGATAGCGGCGTGCTCTGCCTTAATGGCTTCTAATGTAGCCTTTAATTCTTCCAATCGATCATAAGCATCTTTACCTGGTCTCTGATCTGCTCTTCCAAGCATAGAATTCAAATACCTCGTTTGGTCTCTTAACATCGGTTTCATATAGGTACCAGGAGAAGTTACAACTTGGTAATAAACCTTGTCCAAAGCCTCTTTCTTGCGTTGTACTCTATTACTAACTCGTTCCTGATCCAATGAGTTGTCCATTGCTTTTCGCTCTTCAGCAACCAGCTCCATGAATTGGTTTACCTCATCAGAAAATGCTCTAATGTCCAACGCCATTTTTTCCTGAGCCTGCATGTCTTCAACTGAAGCCAATACATTTCTCGGATCTGGTTTAATACTGAATTCCTCAGTAATTACTTTGTCACCGGAGGTTAATCTCACTGAAAAATCTCCTGGAGCGACCATAGGCCCATTTCCTCTATAAGCCCTTTTCGCATCTTTATCCCATCCACCATAATGACGCATATTCCAAGAAAAACGGTTAAGCCCTTCTTTGGTTTTTAACCCTGATGAAGGAGGAGGTGTTGATAGAAAGCCTGTAGACATATCAATTTCAGCATCCTCAAAAGCCTCATTTTTTGCTGAGCTAAAGGACTTGATCACATTACCATCAGCATTAAGTATTTCAAGCTGAACATCTGCTTTATCATCATTTAAGTAATAATCAAATGTCACTCCTGGATTTCCAAACTGAGGACCATCCGAACCTCTTCCAAATGATGAATACCTGAATCTTTCGATGCTTTCAGGCTTAAAGAGGTGAACGTCAGAATTACTTGCTTCTGGCATTGAATGCAACGCTGTCACGTTTTCCAATATCCAAAAACCTCTTCCCATAGTTGAAAGAATCAAATCATTTTGATGCACTTTAATGTCAGTGACCGGAGTTACAGGTAGATTCTGTTGAAATGGTTTCCAAGACTCACCATCATTCAAAGAAATGAACAATCCGAACTCAGTACCAGCATAAAGCACTCCTTCTCTTCCCGGATCTTCACGCACAACTCTTACCGGAAAATCATCTGGAATCCCTGCAGTTATAAGCTCCCAGTTTTGTCCATAATCAACTGTCTTATAAATATATGGTTTAAAGTCCCCTAACTGATACCTTAAGATGGTTGCATAAGCCTTTGCTTCATGATGTGGAGAAGGTTCAACACCATCAACTCTTCCACCTTTTGGCATATCAGGCGTAACATCATCCCATGATTTTCCTCCGTCTTTTGTGACATGTACGGGGCCATCATTAGCTCCTACCCAAATCAACCCTTCTTTCAGTTTTGATTCTTGAATGGCATAAAGCGTACTATAATATTCTTCTCCAGTTACATCTCTAGTAATTGGTGAACCAGAAGTCATTTGCTTTGTTGATTCGAAAGCTGTTAAATCTGGAGAGATAATCTCCCAAGTTTGTCCATTATCAATAGTCCTATGCACGTACTGAGAAGTATGGTATACAACATCAGGATTGTGTGAAGACACATGAATTGGTGCTACTCTCTGGAATCTAAATTTTAAGTTTTTAGGGTTGTGACCATAAATATTAGTCGCTCCAACATAATACTGTTGCTCCTGACCAGTTCTTTTGTCATATGTACCAAAACGGCCTTTACAGTTCGAATAAACTATATTATGATCACCTGGCTTTGGTACCGCTGGACCAGTTTCACAACCGCCAATTCCAAATAATGGTGCGCTTGCACTTCCTGTAGGCTTACTTGGCACAGCCACCGTTGAGTTATCCTGCTGACCAGCATACAACCAATAAGGCTGTTGATCATCCACTTCTACTTGGTATAGTTCTGAGGTTGGCTGGTTGGTTTGTGTAGACCATGATTTACCATAGTTTAATGTCACATTCGCTCCACCATCATTTGCCTGTACCCAAATACTAGTGTCATTAGGGTTTATCCAAACTGCATGATTATCACCATGCGGTGTTCTCATTCCTTTCCATGTCTTTCCACCATTATCCGAGCGCTGAAACCTTAGCGCACTATTGAAAACGACATCCGCATTTTGTGGATTTGCATCAATGTTAGTGTAATAAAAAGGACGGTTAGTCAAATTTGAATTGTCACTTACAAACTCCCAGTTTTCTCCACGATCATTGGACCTATAAAGACCACCCTGGTCATCAGATGCCTCTATATTTGCATATACCCTATCCGGATCATCTGCAGATACAGCAAAATCAATCTTTCCTATATAATTAGTTGGTAAACCATTTTTTAGGTGAACCCAATTGTCACCACCATCATTTGACTTAAAAACGCCTCCTTCTTTTGATCCACTAATGATCGTCCAAGGCTTTCGCTCGCCTCTCCATGATCCTGCATAAATTGTATTTGGATCATCTGGTGCAAATTCTAAATCTGAAAAGCCAATTGAATCAGAATGGTAAAGGATCTTATCCCAGTTCTTACCTCCATCTTTAGTTCTAAAAATTCCTCTTTCTTCATTGGTTCCAAAAGCTTGGCCAATTGCAGCAACATAAACTATGTCCGGGTTTGTCGGATGTACTTCTACTGCTCCGATATGCCCAGTTTCTTTTAAACCAATGAATTCCCATTTCTTGCCGCCATTAGTAGACTTGAACATGCCTTTTCCTGTGATAACGTTAGAGCGCATGCCATCCGAACCTGTTCCCACATAAACAATATCAGGATTCGTCAAAGCGACAGAGATCGCACCAATAGATGGTGTAGGGAAATATCCGTCTGAAACATTATTCCACGTAATCCCATAATCTGTGGTTTTCCAAACACCGCCACCTGTAGCACCCATATAAAAAGTATTAGCGATTGAGGGAACACCTTCAATTGCGGTCACACGACCACCTCTGAACGGTCCAACATTTCGAAATTGATAAGCATCATACCTTGGATCTGATGATTTCTCTGTGACTTGCGCTTGAGTTTCTGATATTAAAGTCAAGCAAAGAATGGATAAGAAAACTGATTTGATTTTCAGCATAGCATAAGTTTAAGATTGAATTAGAAATATACTAAAGTTCGTTTAGGAATTAGCCGAACTTTTTCATGAGTGGACAAGCAAGGTGACAAGTGAAATTAATTCTTGAGCTGACCAGCAATAAAGCCAGTTGTCCAAGCCGCTTGAAAGTTAAATCCGCCTGTTACGCCATCAATATCGAGTACCTCTCCAGCAAAATACAAACCAAGGCATTGTCGGCTTTGCATGGTATTAAAGTCTACATTCGAAAGTGCTACACCTCCTGCTGTTACGAACTCTTCCTTAAAGGTTGTCTTGCCTGACACTTCATAAGTATCATTCAATAGTGTATTCATAAGCCGGTTCAATTCCTTCTTGTTTACTTCTGCCCAAATCTTATCCGGTTGGATATTCACTTTGTCTATAAAATAATCCCATAACCGATTTGGAAGGTTGAATGGGTTTTGGTTTTTAAGCTGTCGTTTATGGTTACCTGCTACAATTGATGATAAAGAAGTTCTAAAATCTTCCTCTGTTACTTCTCCTAACCAATTGACTTGAATATCAAATTTATAATCTCTTATATGTAAGTCTCTCGCTCCCCAAGCAGATGTTTTCAAGACTGCCGGGCCACTCATGCCCCAATGTGTAATCAATAAAGGCCCTGAATGCTTCAGTTTAGTCCCTTGCACCTTTACCTGCGCATTTGGAACCGTCACACCGCTTAAATTTGTAACATTCTCATTGGGCATATTAAAAGTGAATAAGGAAGGAACTGGAGGAACAATTTCATGACCTAATTCAATCAGCCAATCAAACCCTCTCATTTTGGGGCTACCACCAGTCGCAATTATTACATTATCAAAATATTCCTCATTATCAGATAGCTCCAAATTAAATCCTTCTGTCAATGGACTAATCGACTTCACATCAATATGTTTCATTATTTGTATTCCCAAACCTCTTGCCGTATTTAATAGGCAGTCCATGATGGTGGTAGAATCATCGGATATTGGGAACATTCGATTATCTGCCTCAGTCTTTAGCTCAACCCCTTTTTCTTCAAACCATTCTATTGTTTGTTTGGTTGAAAACTGGTTAAAAGCTTTTTTCAGCTGTTTCCCACCTCTAGGATAGTGCTTTGATAATTCAGATGCCCCAAAAGTCGCATTCCCAACGTTGCACCTGCCGCCTCCAGATATCTTTACTTTGGCGAGCAATTTGTTTGACTTTTCGAAAACAAAAACCTGATAATCGGGATAAGTCGTTTTACTACTTATAGCAGCAAAAAAACCTGCTGCTCCACCTCCAATTACTGCTACTTTCTTTTGAGTCACATCCAAAGGTATTAATGTAAACGAAAAGTTAATCAGTGGAAGATTGAATATTTTCTAGTTAAACAGACTGTGTTTTAATAATTCAATCAATTTTAATCAAAAATGAGGATCGCCTCAATGGACAACCCTCATTTTTAACCAACCATAATTACTTAATTCTTCTTGGGTAGTACAACATTGCTTTTGATCCTGTAAGGCACAATCAGCCTTCCCACATTCTCTTGCTGCAATAAATTGTTAAAAGCAGGCATCACCACATCAATAAGGTTTTGATAGCCATCTGTGATCGTTCTGTATTCAATTTTCAAATCTTCATACCTTTCAATCACTCCACCAGTAGGCTTGTCTTGTGCGTTGTTAAGCACTCCGTATAATCGACCAATATGATTGCTGAATACTCTAGGGTAATTGATTGCATCCTGACTACTCTTGGCCTTATTCTGGATCACTTTATTTTCTATTGCAGTGAGTGCAGTGTCTAACTTGGTCACTGCTTCTCCGACCGAATCAGAATAACCAGCTTTCTTACCCAATTCAGCTATGAGGGTAACTTGATCTCGAATAGCACGCATATTCTTTATTACTTGATGCGACTCTTCAATCATAGCTTTCATTTCCATTGCCATATTAAATTGAGCCTCATAATCAGCAATAGAAACGTTGGTCCAGCGAGGGTCAGATTTTACTTTGAAAGGCTTGTTTTCATTCCATTTAGCCGTACTAAGCTTTAACTGATAATCTCCTGGTACTGCCATTGGTCCGGGAGCATTGGGGTTTATCACCATTGAAACCATATCTGAAACCAGTACAGGTCCAGGATAACGTAAGTTCCAAGACAGTTGGTTATGACCTTTTTTAACTTTCAATGACCGTTCTCCTTTGTCTTTATCTGCTTTGGTCGAATAAGTCAATACAATGTCTTGGCTTGGATCAGTTATTTCGATTACATAGGTCAAAGCAGTATCAATTTCGGATAAATAAAAATTAAAGACTGGATTACTATTTGAGACATTGGTTCGGTAGGAATCCTTAACACCATACAAAACAGGCTCATCCAAGCGCTGTCCTAGGCTGCTATGCAATGGGCTCAAATCATCGAGTATCCAAAAAGACCGACCTTGAGTACTCAATACAAGGTCTTTGTCATGAACTTCCATGTCTGTAATTGGAACATTGGGAAGGTTCAACTGAAGTGATTGCCAATTCTTACCATCGTTAAATGATACATAAACACCAAACTCGGTTCCTGCATAGAGCAATCCTTTTTGATCAGGATCCTCAGCAATAGCCCTGACAAAATGATCTTCTGGAATCCCGTTTGTTCCATCCGTAAGTAAGTCCCAAGAGCGACCATAGTTATTGGTGTTATAGATATAAGGTTTAAGGTCATTGTCTCTGTATTTATAAACTGCAACAAAGGCCCTTCCTTTTTGGTGGCTTGACAACTCAATCTTATTTACAGTTCCTTCAGCAGGCATTCCTTTAGGGGTAATATCATCCCATGTTTTACCGCCATCTTTTGTAATGTGAATCAATCCATCATCGGATCCAGCCCACATTACGCCTTCCTCATCAGGTGCAATTTCAAAAGCAAAAATAGAGGAATAAACCTCTACACCAGTGGCATCATGTTGAATTGGCCCCCCTGGAATGCCATGGTACTTGTCTAAGGCATTGGTCAAGTCAGGACTGATCAATGCCCAAGTCTGTCCTCCATTTGTTGACCGATGCACATAGTTTGAAGTATGATACACTTCTTGAGGATTATGTGGAGAAATGGCGATAGGAAAATTCCACTGCCACCTGTATTTCAGGTCTCGCATCTCAGTACCTTCGGTATAATGTGGATAAGCCGTAACCTGCCTCACTTGCCCTGTTTCACGGTTCATAATGGTAATTTCTCCACTATAGGTACCAGCATAAATAATATTAGGATTGGTTGGGTGCACTGCTACATCTCCAGATTCACTACCTCCTACATTAAACCAATCTTCATAAGGTGTAAGCCCACGTTCTCTTTTACTTGAAACACTAATAGTGGAATTGTCCTGTTGTCCAGCATACAATCGATATGGGAATTGATTGTCGACTGTAACCCTATAAAACTCTGCAGTGGGCTGGTTCAATTGACCAGACCATGTCTTACCTCCATTCAAAGTGATATTAGCACCACCATCATTAGAGTTAATCATTATTTTCGGGTTATTAGGATTGATCCAGACACCATGATTGTCACCATGCGGTGTTCTTATTCGCTCATCAAAATTCTTCCCACCATCAGTTGAACGGTAGAATCCCGTGTTACTCACATACACTGTATTTTCATCTTGTGGATCTGCAGTGATATTTGAATAATACCAGCCTCGTTGACGCAACTTATGATCACCTGTTACCAGCTTCCATGCTTTGCCTGCATTATTAGAAACATAAACGCCACCATCTTTCTCTATGGCAGTTTGAATTATGGCATAAACTTTATTTGAGTTGGCTTTTGATACGGAAACTCCTATTCTTCCCAACAATCCTTTAGGAAGTCCGCCACCAAGTTTTTTCCAAGTATCACCACCATCAGTCGTTTTGTAAATACCACCATCTGATCCACCATCAATCATTGTCCAAGGTTTTCTCTCAGCTTGCCACATTCCTGCATATAAAACACGTGGATTGTTCAAATCCATAGTTAAATCAACAGCACCCGTTTGATCATTTATAAACAATACGTTTTCCCAATTTTGACCTCCATCAATGGAACGGTAAACTCCTCTTTCAGTATTCGCACCAAAAATATTGCCTAAAACCGCAACGAAAAGCCTGTCTGGATCATTAGGGTGTATTTGAATCTGTCCAATTAGCCCCGCTTTTGGCAAACCAATTTTCGTCCATGTTTCGCCTGAATCGGTAGACCTGTACATGCCATTACCATTTGAAACATTACCCCTTGGTGCTGCTGAGCCAGTTCCTACATAAACGACATTGTTATCAGATGGCGCAATGGCTATTGCTCCAATCGAACCCACTTTAATTTGTCCATCTGAAATATTATTCCAAGTGGTACCAGCATCTTCCGTTTTCCAAACACCAGATCCAGATCCTCCCATGTAAAAAGTAAAAGGCTTATTGGGTACGCCCGCAATGGCAGATGACCTGCCACCCCGCGAGGGCCCAACAGATCTGTATTTCATCGCACTGAATAGAGAGGGGTCTACAATTTGATTCTTATCTTTCTCCTCTTGTGCAGACAGGTCAGGTCCAGCAATAAAAAGTACCAGCCAGATCAATGAGGCATTCAAAAAAGCTTTAGCAATTGATTTCATACTTATTTGTCTTTAGTAGTGGCTGGTAGTATTACTTTTGGAAAATTATTCTCTTCCAATATTTTATTTGACGCTGGCAAAGTGTTGTTCAACACTTTATCATACATCATTTTGTATGATTCGAGACTTTTTTGGTGCAGCTCATGCACGGCAATCTGCTGATCTGTTGGTACAAAATCCCCTTGTCGCACTTGATTGGCTAAGTTCATGAGCTTAGAGTAAAGCATGGTAGGCCCTCTCAAGTCATCTGCGAAAGTACCGGTTAACGTCAGTTGAAAGAGTTTTCCTTCGACTTCAACAAGCTGATCATCCAATTCTTTCAATGTAGCCTTGACAGCATCACTTTTCTGTTCCTTAAGTAACATCTCCACATCATCAATTTGCTTTCTAAGCCATTCCATTGAATTAATCATTTCTGCAATGGTTGAAATGTTATCTCTAATTTCCAAGGCGCGTTTCGTCTGAACAGCAATATCTGATATCGTTCCTTCTGTATTAGGGTCCTTTTTAACAAGCAATGATTGTTCCATGACAGTATCCCCATTAGTGATTTTGACCGTGTAAGTCCCTGGATTTACGAGGGGACCGGAAAAACCACCATAACCCCAAGTCACCAATTGTCTCCACCCCTTTTCGTCTAGTCTTAATCGTTCAGGTAAGGCCTTATCATTCGGCATCCCTAGTGGTAAAGTCCTTAATTTTGGTTCAGTAGCACGTTCATGTCTCAAATCCCACATTACTCTATTCATACCTTTCTTATTGCCTCCTTTGAGCTTTCTTACCACCTCGCCTGAGGAATTTATGATCTCAATAGCTACTTTCTCCTTGTTAGAATCACCGACCCAGTAATTGAGAGAAGCGCCATATGCTGGATTTTTACCATCTGCAGCTGTTGATTCTCCACGCCCTGGCTTACTTATTCTTTGAAAACGATAAGCATCACGTTGCTCAAATACATGGAAAGGTTTAGTAGCAACCTCTTCGGACATTTGCTGTAAGGCAGAAATATCATCCATGATCCAGAATCCTCTACCATAAGTAGCCACCACTAAATCCTTAAACTCTTTTTGAATGGTCAACCAATGAAGTGGCGCTTTCGGCAAATTATTCTGTAGTGACATCCATGAATCACCATCATTATAACTGAAATAAATAGCGTTTTCTGTCCCAAGATAGAGCAAACCTTCTCTTGTTGGGTCTTCTCTGATCACATGAACATAACTCAATTGACTTTTCTCAATACCAGCTGTTATAAACTTCCATGTTTGCCCATAATCCTCCGTTACATAAGCAAAAGGATCACGATTATTCATCTGATGAAAATCAACAGATATGTAAGCTTTACCTCCTTTGAATTGCGAAGGCTCTATATTGCTAATAGTACCCCATTCAGGGAGATTAGGGATATTGGCTGTTACATTAGTCCAAGTACCCCCACCATCCCGGCTGACCTGTACCAAACCATCATTACTTCCTGTCCAGAGTACACCTTTCTCAAGTGGCGATTCAGCGATTGCGAAAAGGGTACTTCCAAATTCTACTCCAATATTGTCTATTGTTAACCCACCAGAGGTCACTTGCCTCGATTTATTATTTGTGGTGAGGTCTGGACTGACCTCAGTCCAGCTCTGACCACCATTACTCGTTTTATGTACCATTTGACTACCTACATAGATTGTATTATGGTCATGTGGTGAAATGTGGATTGGGAATGTCCAGTTAAAACGGTACTTCAAATCAGCTGGCCCCCATCCCATTGGCTCATCTGGCCAAACACGTACTTCTCTTGAATGCCCCGTTTTGCTATTGTAGCGTGTCAAGCTTGCATCATAACTTGCTGACCAGACGATGTCATTGTCTACAGGATCCGGATAAGTGAATCCACTTTCCCCACCGCCAACTGGATGCCACATGCCTATATTAATATTGCCCATTCGGCTATTACTAGGTCCTTTGGTAGATGGTCCATCCTGTCTGTTGCCATAAACGTTATAAGGGATTTGATTGTCAACCGCCACATGGTACATCTGACCTGTTGGCAACTGAGGACTATGCCATGATTTGCCTCTATTGAGGGAAATATTGATTCCAGCATCATTAGCAACAATTAATCGGTCAGGATTTAATGGATCAATCCACATTTCGTGGTCATCTCCACCTACTCCGCCAAGCCTAGAAAGGCCTTTGCCACCATCAGTAGTTTTTTGTACGCCATGTGCCATGAAGTACACTTCTTCATCATCAACAGGTGAAATTGTAAGCCTAGAGTAATAATGTGGCCGTTGAGTTAATTCTTGATCATGACTTATCTTTTTCCATTTTTTACCACCATCATCAGATCTAAAAAGCACACCATCAAACTCATATTGTGCCGTTTCAATTAGGGCATAAATACGATCAGAATTACTAGGCGCAATTCCTACAGCTATTTTTCCCCAAGGTAACTTAGGCAAGCCATTGCCTTCAAGTCTTGCCCAATTCTCTCCTTTATCTTTAGAAATGTAGAGCCCACTTCCAGGACCTCCAGAGTTACGCACCCAAGTTGACATTCCAATCTGCCAAGTACCTGCTATTAATATGTCAGGGTTATTCACATCCAATGCAATGTCAGAAGCTCCTGTATTTTCATCTACAAACAGTACTTGAGACCACGTTTCACCGCCATCAGTTGATTTATAAACTCCTCTTTCTTGCTGTGGCCCATAACTATGACCTAAAGCTGCCACGTAAACAATATTAGCATCACGTGGGTCAATCAAAATTCTTCCAATCCGACCAGTTTTAGGTAGTCCCATGAGTTTCCATGTGTCGCCTGCGTCCGTAGATTTATAGATCCCATTACCAATCGAAATGTTACTCCTTATATAGGTTTCGCCTGTTCCTGCCCATACAATATTGTGATCTGATGGTGCGATTGCTAATGCCCCAATAGATGACACATCTTGCTTATCAAAAATTGGCTTCCACTTAATTCCACCATCTTCAGATTTAAAAATCCCTCCTGAAGCTGCTCCAGCATAAATGACTAAATCATTACCTGGCTCACCTACTGTAGAAATGATGCGGTTGCCGTCAGGACCTATATACCGGTAAGAAAGTGAAGCATAATCTGAAGGAGTAATCCACTCCGTAGCCTTAGGTTCAGCTGCCTTTTTTCTCCTACGTTGAGCTTCAACAGTTATACTCAACACAAGCATCAGCATCGATAATCCGATTAATCTCATTTTTTTATTCATAGCACATAGATTGAAGCCAAAAGATAGAAAACAATCTTTAAACCTATAAGTTATTTATGATGAGTCTTCAAACCAAAGAAAATTTCTTAAATTCATATTCACTATAAAGAATCAGACATGTCAATAAGGAATGCTCAGGCCATATGGAATAGCACTTTAAAAGAAGGTAAAGGAGAAATGACGTTTACCGATTATTCGGGACCATTTACATTTGCTTCGCGTTTTGAAGAAGGATCGGGTACAAACCCCGAAGAATTAGTTGGTGCAGCTATTGCAGGCTGTTATTCCATGTTTTTATCTGCATTAATAAGTGGAGATGGGCTGTCGCCAAAAAGCATCGATACCAACGCCAGTGTGACTTTGGCAAAGGATGATATTGGTCCAAACATCACTAGTATTAACTTAGAATGCAGTGTAGTTTGTGAAGGGTTAAGTCAAGAAAAATTTAATGAATTGGCCCAAACTGCAAAAGAAAAGTGTCCTATTTCGAGGCTTTATTCAGGTGGCACAGCGACTATTGAATTGAACGCTTCTTTGGTATAGGCTATGGTAGTTTGCCCACTTTTGAAAAGTTGGCAAACCTAGGTTTTCATGCTGTCCCGATAGTTATCGGGATGTTTCATCACATTCTTAAATAAGAAAAAAGAATTCTGAGCCCCTGGTTTCTAGCACTCGAGACAGGGTCACCTCAGGCAATTATGGTCATATTGCAAGCCAAAAAATTATATCGACCCTCCTATTCATGCGCCTTCCATACCAAGTGTTATTGTCGTATAATGGATTGAATAAACCAAAATCTTTGATTTCAATATTGTCTTTTTCAATTTTTTCATGAATGACAAATTCTCCAATTGCCGATTCAGAACGCATATTTGAGAGGTACTGGTTATATTCTGCATCTCCAATATTATCTGTATGACTATGTACCGTAATCAGGTAATCTTTTATGTGCGGAATAGAATCTAATAAATCTTGTAGCTCTTGTGATTGCTCAAAGTTGATATAAGCACTACCACCTCTGAAAAACACACTCTTGATAAATGACGGTTCACCTTGGCTCTGTGCTGACGCAAAGGTTACTGAAAAGGTGATACATAGAATAAAAAGCAGCTTCATTTACATTAAGTTATTTCATTTCAACGATATAAACCAAATACATGTTTATAAATTTTACATAAACCGGCATTTTTTCATCCTCATTGTCCAGTCAAGAACGCCCAAATAAAACTTGGCAAAGTTTATGACTATTGCCTCAACTTAATCCAGATTGGCTCATGAAACATTTACTAATTATATTGAATCGCTAATGAAACATTTCGTTTCAATGCACGTGTACTTTCTTTAAGTAACAAGGCTTAAGAATTAAATCATGATGCGAATGACTAATAAATCCACCTTTCTTATCGGAATAATTGGAGTCAGCCTATTTCTTCTTCCTTCAATCGTGGGTGGAATTCTAATTAACAACTATAGTCTAACAAGTCAACTTATTAGTGAATCCTATGCGATAGATGCTGAATATGGAATATTTTTAAGGGCCTTCGGTTATATACCAAGTGGTATTCTTATTAGTCTTTTTTGTTTCCTTGGATTCAAACATTTTCAGCCCTCCAAACTCACTAAAATTGGATTTTATGGACTAGGAATATTTTACGGTTTGGCCACTATAATTGTGGGATTATTTCCGTGTGACAGCGGTTGCAACAAAGAGTTTATTGATCCAAGTATTTCTCAAGCAATTCATAACCTTACAGGTTTATTGACATATATATTCGTCCCAATTAGCATTATTGTGATTGGTGTTGGTCTAAAAAAATTATCTAATCACAATAGGTTGTCAATACAAGCAATCACTTATGGTATAATAAGCATCCTATTTATCTTCTTGTTGTCCTCAGGTTCAAATCCTGAATATATTGGCTTATACCAGCGAATTATTGAGGGCATATTTATTGTCTGGATAGTTACTTGCGCAATCGCTATTAAAAATAAAATGCCAGCAACCAGCAATGTATAACGTTAATAGCCTTTATTTAGTCAGCATTGCAGGTTTTTAGAGTTTTTCCCAACCATTCATCGTCTGAATCAGTACGGCTACTAGCCTTACAAGGTCATCGATATCAACCCATTCATTGGGTAAATAAAAATTCCCTCCTATGGAGCCAATTCCATATGCCGGTACATCCAACATGCGGATTGGATACCTGATATCACCTGCATAGTGATTAGGGTATGCTGAAGGCGAGACACCAGTTACGTCACCAATGGCATTACGCAACACCTTACTTTCAGGGGCCTCCCAGTCTGCTGCACCAGGATTAGTCATATAGCCCACAGATTTGAGTTCGGCTTTATAAGTATTAGTTGCCGTAGAGTTAGATTTTACAAATTCCGCTATTACCTTATTGGCATCAGTAACCAAGACTTTCCAAGTGTGATCATCAATAAACTTTAGTCTAAAAGTAACCGTAACATCATCGGCCACAGAGCCAATGCGATCGCCACCTTTAATAATTCCTATGTTGACAAGTACATCCTTAAATACGGTCTTTTTTAAATGATCCAGCAACTCCAAACACCTGTCTACAGCACTACCGCCTTTGTTCCACTCGGCAGAATCTATGCTACCAATTTCAAGCGCCTCTCCACGCCATCCGGTCATGTGCAGCTGCAAATCTGCAATACCCTGCACCGAATTTTTGATGTCTACCAATCCGTTTCCTGTTTCAGCGGGATGCACATAAAGCACAGCTCCAATCTTATGGTCCTTCTTACTTAAGCGTTCAAAAACTGGTAAACTACCTCTGCCACCTCCCCCTTTTCCGTGTAAGCTCATTACCACTGGTAAGGTGCCTCCCGTACTTGACAAAGCTTTTGCCGCAACAAGCATAGCGGCCACACCGGCTTTATCATCCGCTGTTCCTAACCCGTACAGTTTATTGCCTACCAATTTAGGCTCAAAGGGATTAGTCGACCAGCCTTCTTCTATGGAGTGGGTATCAATATGTGAAAACATAGCAAAGGCCGTTTTGCTTTGTTGTTCAGGCCAGCCCACTACATTAATAAAAGGACCATCACCAGCAGGATTTGGAGTCATATATTCTGGATGGTCTTCATATATACTTGGCTTATCGGCACTTTCATCGATGCGATAAGGCAATTTCTTTAAATAGTCCTTAACCACTTTTTGCGCATTAGCCGCAGACTCACCACCTATGCTTTGCACCTTAATCATGTCTTGTAATAGGTCCAGCAATTCAGCCCTGTATTCCTCGGCAATTTGTAAGGCTTCATTCGAAGGTTTTGTACTGGCCATCATGGCCATCGATGGCAGCATGGTCATTCCCACAGCGGCCTTTGTGGTATTGTTAACAAATGTTCTTCTAGAGATGTTCTGCTTGTCTTTCATTGGTATTTATGGTCAAAGAATAATGCCTTTAAGGTAGAATAAAATTCTATAATAGTAGATAAAGCTCCGTTTTCCTATTTGCATCAAATGAATTAATTACTAACTATATTAAGTTTTTAAATAAAATTGAAAAAAATGAATGGGAAAAACCTCGTTAGAAATGGAGCAGGTGAAAACTACGATTATGCACAAGACCATTGTTTTATTAAACTATCATCCCGAGATACGAACGGAGAATTATGTTTGATTGAAGACAGTTTAAAACCAGGTTTTCATTTAAAGCGGCATCATCATAAAATAATGACTGAAGTATTCTATATGCTAGAGGGTGAAATGGAGTTAGTGTTTGATGATGAAACGATAATACTTAAGGCAGGTGACACCATTACTGTCGATCCAAATGTGTGGCATGAAGCCAAATGCGAAAAAGGTGGTAAAATGCTCACCTTATTTAAAAACGGTCAATTTGATGTCTTTCTTGAAGGGCTCTCTAAAATGCAGGCAGAAGATTTTTCCAACGAAGAATTAATGAAGGAATATTCTGCAAAATTTGATATATATGAGGCTTAGCTTAGATGCTATGACCAGATTGGATTAACATGGAGATTAGAAACATTCCATACGAGCTAACATGGAACATGCGTCACAGCGTTATGTGGCCTGACGAGACTATTGAATACGTCAAGCTTCCTAACGACAAAGATGGTCTTCACTTTGGTCTTTTTGTAGATGACCAGATGATCTCAGTCATTTCTTTATTCAAAACAGGTGATAGCGCCCAATTTAGAAAATTTGCGACACTGAATTCTGAACAAGGCAAAGGCTATGGCTCGAAACTATTGAACTACCTTTTTCTTCAAGTAGACGACTCGGAAACAGCAAAGGTTTGGTGTAATGCGAGAGCAGACAAAATCCATTTTTACAAACGGTTTGGAATGCATCAAACTGAAAAAAAATTTATCAAAGGAGGAAAAAGCTATGTCATAATGGAGAAATGCAACCAAAACACCTTGCTATAAAGTCGCTATTATCAATTTCAATTTTGTACTTCTAATCCCCTCACATTTAGTTTCGCTAATAAAACATTTACTCTCTATATTGAAGCGGTAATGAATCATTTTGTTTCATTACATATCCGTTGGAGCTAATTAAAATGAACGAGTGAGAATGAAACTAAAACTATATCAAATAGATACGTTTACTGATAAAGTGTTTGGAGGAAATCCAGCCTGCGTTATTCCATTAAGCGAATGGTTGCCTGATGAGGTCTTATTGAAAATCACTAAAGAAAATGCAGTTGCTGAAACCACTTTTTTTGTAGAAAAAAGCGATAAAATACATCTAAGATGGTTTACTCCAGAAATTGAGATGGATTTATGCGGGCATGCAACACTCGCTACTGCTCATTGCTTAAAGTCAATTTTAAACTATCCCAACAACAGCATGACATTTGAAACATTAAGCGGAGATTTGACTGTTGTTGCAAAAAATGATTCCTATTATTTAGACTTGCCATCTCGAATGCCAATCGTTTCAAAACTACCAAAGGAAATTAGAGCGGCTTTAAATATACAACCGAAAGAAGTACATAAATCAAGGGACTATTTGTTGGTCTATGATTCAGAACAGGACATTGCAAACATCAAAATTGACAGACAATCATTTGATCAAATAAATCTTGACCCAGGAGGAGTGATTGTGACGGCCAAAGGAGATAATTGTGATTTTGTATCAAGGTTTTTCACACCACAAGCATCTATTTTGGAAGATCCTGTGACCGGTTCAGCACATTGTTCGTTAATTCCATTTTGGTCATTAAGACTTGGGAAAAATGAACTAAACGCAATTCAAATTTCTGACAGAGTTGGAAAATTAAAATGCCAAAACAAAAACGACAGAGTAATCATAAGCGGAACAGCGAAGACCTATTCAATTGGCAACCTATGGACTAAATAAAAACTATAAAAAAGATGAAGGTTATTGCAAGCCCCAAAGTTAATGGGCCTTAACAAGTCCGTAAGTTGTAAATTTGACAAAGGCTAAACGGAAAAGTAGGGCTATCTTAATCCATTACATTTCCTATGCAAAACGTCATCAGACATTAAAATGAAAATCAAATCTCTAAGCCATATGTTGCGATACAGGTACTGCGCCCTATTTGTTTTATTATTCTCAAGCAATTGCGTCTATTCCCAAGTTAATGATGGCATTGACACCGCTGCTTTTGATAAAAAACTCACTGCTGCTGAAAGGACTTTTGGCTTGGTGCAATTCTGGACTGAAGTCAAATACAATTTTGCTTACTTCGACCAAGTGCCGGAGCTTGATTGGGATGAA
>Ga0307985_10000207_pt1 | contig 35299 bp, 56 predicted proteins | sample EllFjometageno80_FD_203155 | JGI IMG/M metagenome (GOLD analysis project Ga0307985, IMG submission 203155) | Marine microbial communities from Ellis Fjord, Antarctic Ocean - #80 | ecosystem: Environmental > Aquatic > Marine > Unclassified | place: Southern Ocean | collected 2014-10-09 | reverse complement strand
TGAATCAAGTGCTAAACGGGTGCCATTCTGATAAACAATTAACGTATCGTTAACGGTTCCGTTTGCCGCATCATAAACCAACACTATGTGATACCAAGCGGATGGGTCACGAAGCAGTGCAGTGGTCCTGCGCTGCGTCCAGCCACCCGTATAAATATCAAATTTTAGAGCATCGTTAGTGCTATCGCCTGTAGCTGCACCAGCAGTAAAGGTAAAATCAGAGCGACCGGACGTTGTGCCAGAGCCTCCACTTAGCAACCCAACATTTGTCCCACCAGTTACCGACCCCTTTTTTATCCACACTGAATAAGTGAATTTCTTGGTGTCTGTCTGGGCTGAGGTGTTGTCCCGGTACAGGTAGGCAGCGTCATCGTCGTTAAACCGGATCGACTGATCAATCTCGTAGGTAGCACCGCCAGCGTTAGCCAGCCACTGTGATCCGAACATAGTCACTAGGCGAACGCCAACTGCGGCGCACCCAGTTGGATGGAGCCAGATGCTTTGACAAAGTATGGCACCACATCAACCGCCGCCGCTGCCGTGCTTAGAACTATCCCTGCACCGGCAGGACTTTCGTAGTCCGTCCCAAGGCTGATCGTTCTTGATCCCGTCCCATCCTGAATAAAGACAAACACGCCTGCCTGACCAACCGCCTCAGTAGACGGGTTTGCAAGAGTTACGTTTCCCGTAAGCGTCAGTACAAAGTTCTGGTGAGCCGAGAAATCGATGGTAACGCTACCTGTGTTGGACGTGTCGGTGTCCGTGGCGGCTAGGACAATCTTGCCACCCGTAAACTTACCCACAACAGTTACATCTGTTGTTCCGGTAGGAATCTCAATTACGTCGGCATCCGCGTCGTTCTTGATGGTAACGTCGTTAGTGGAACCCTGCCCCGTAAGGATTAAGCCTTCTACCGAGGTGTAACCAATCGCGGCGTTGTCACCCGCAGCCGTGTCGCCAGCCGGTTCTACCGTACCTGTAGAAATTAAATTTCCACCTGCGGTTACGTTTCCAACAACCGTAACATTGGTGGTTCCGGTGGGAATCTCTAAAACGTCGGCATCGGCGTCATTCTTGATAGTAACGTCGTTGGTGCTGCCCTGTCCGGTAAGGATCAAACCCTCCGCAGAGGTGTACCCTATTGCCGCGTCATCGCCCGCTGCGGTATCGCCGTCAGGCTGAAAGTTAGCTCCCGTTACATCGCCCGTAGCGTCAAGAGTGGTAAAGGCACCCGCCGCCGGGGTGGAACCGCCGATAGCGGAGCTGTTTATGGTAATTCCTGTGACGGTGCCGCCCGTGATGCTGACCGAAGACATGGAAAGGTCGTTAGTGAAATCAACGACCGCGGCTCCGGAGCCTGCCCCGTCGCAGTAAATAATTTTAGTGTCCCCGTTGGCAATGGTGACATTTGCCCCACTACCTTGAGTGAACACCACTGATTGGCCGCTGCCGTTTTTAACAAAAAACACCTTGTCTTGGTCGTTTGGGCTAACGGTAATTGTGTTTGTTCCGGAAGGGCTTCCCCCCAGAACCAAGACTCGGTACATCCCGTCGCTAAGAGACCCGTCCGAAGTAGTAATGGTGTGGGTCGTTCCACTAAGACTGATTGCGCCCACCCCGTTCAAAACACGGTCAATAATGTCCATGTTAACGTTTACGGTGTCGCCCCACGTACCAGACTGGTCGCCTGTTGCGGGCTTCTCAATTCCGGTATTTGATGTGTAACTTGAAGTCATCGTTTTATCCTATGCCGCTATTTTTACCCAATTCGGTACTTGATTTGGTGTAATGTCCTGCCAGTCAGCCGCCTGACCCGGTGTAATATTCTGCCAGTCAGGGTCTTGGGTAGGAACGATGTCCTGCCATATGGTTACTTTACCAGAAGAACCCGTAGCCGACAAACCACTTACTGCGATTACGTTGGTAGAGGTAACGGTTACCGATCCGACAGCCGCTACAGCCGCAACACCTGTTACGGGTATGTCGGAGCCAGCGGCTACTACAACAGAACCAACACTACCTGTAGCCGCTAAGCCCGATACGACTATAACTTGATCGGTTTGTACCGAAACAGAGCCAACACCCCCCGTGGCTGCGAGGCCTGATACAGATACATTTGAGGCCGCATCTACCGTAACGCTACCAACAGCCCCTGTTGCCGCAATGCCCGTTACGGATAGAACTTGGTCGGTTTCTACTGTGGCGGAACCAACTGCACCCGTAGCGGAGACACCGGATACAACTACAAGCAAGCCTATTTTTACATCGATAGTACCAACTGCACCGGTAGCCGCTATGCCGGTAACAGATACATCCGAGGCTGCATCTACTGTAACAGAACCGACACCGCCAGTGGCTGCAAGACCCGTTACAGATATATCAGAGGCAGCGGCTACTATAACAGAGCCAACGCCGCCGGTAGCAGCGAGGCCCGATACCGGGATGTTTACCTCGCCTGTAACCGTCACACTTCCAACGCCCGAAGACGCCGAAACACCTGAAACGGCTACAGGTAGGGCGGAGCCCCAAGCACCCTCACCCCAACTTCCACGGCTCCAGCCGGTTATATAGGGGTTAGGTAAACTTACACCCCAAGCGCCCTCGGACCAATCCGCACGGCCCCAGCCGCTGAAATCAGACACGGGGGAGGAAGCTTCCTACCTAAGCGATACGGATGATGGCGTTGCTTGCATCCGCCGTAGGAAACTGAATCGTAAAGTCACCCGCGGTGGACGTTTTATCACCACCAAACGCCAGTACAACAACTGCCGGATCACCGCTCGCCGTGTCGTTATAAATCAATGCTCCATTAGCAGTAACGGTTGCATTAGAAAACGTCAGGTCAGCAAAATCCGTTAGTGCCGTTGTCCCACTGGTGGTGGGCGTGACATTCGTCAAAGCCGCTCCCCCCGCAGTGTAGTTCGTCCCGCTCGACTCGTTCGTGGAAGAGTAAGCGGTAGTTGCGGCACTCAGCGTGGCACTGCTCGTGTACAACGCAAGTTTAAAGCTGTTAGCACCGTTGGTAAAATTGTGTGTAGCGGTCATCAATTCTTTTTTGAACGACGTACACATTGCCTGCGTAATTGCCACTTTAAACTTCCTTTACGAGTTTGGCTAGTTCCGGGTGCCCAGCGCTAGCCAAGGCGTTGCAAACGGTTGTCCTATCACTCTTTATAGCCTCTCGCATATAATAACTCAACGTTTTTTCTAGCTGAGCCTTGTATGCAAAGGCTTGGTCTCTTATAACCGGAGGCGCTCCGTCCGAGACGGAGATTATTCTATCAGCGCACCTCTGTGCTACCTCTTCCGGCGTAGAGCCTCGGTAGTTCGTTGTGTGTACGGTGACGCTGTAACTGGGGGTGACGTTGGCTTTTAGTTCAAACATCAAGTTCTTTCCTGTGTCGGCAATCCTTTGCGGTAAGCATCGTTGTTCTCGCGCCCTTCCGCAAGGTTTTTAAGCCGCATAAGTGATTCTTGAAAACGCTGCTCATACAACGCCAGAACATCCTGCTCACCCTTCATGTAAATGTAGGCTTCGGTCAAGGAAGCGTACAGAAGTGCATTCGGAGCGTTGACGCTTAACCACGTTGTCCCGCCTGCCGCACCCGCGGTTAAACTTGTGGGGCGGTAGTAATAGTGTAGCTCCGCGTCGTAATTCGCGTCAGGAGTCGGGGCTATGAGAAAGTTCGAGTCATCAAAAAGGGCGTAAAACTCCGGAACGGACCGTTCTGAAGAATCGGGCCAGTATTCCTGTAGGAAGTTAACGTCTTTCTGAAGAAGGAATTGCTTAGAGCCATTAACCGAGATAGACAGAGAAAAAGACGCCAAAAAGTGCGGAGGGGCCCCAAAAAACCTGTTTCCTGTAGACATGCTTGCGCTTTGGTTGATTCGAAAATTTTCAAGGTCAACCAGCTTGAAGATACGCTCTTCTGCCGTTCTTATAAAAACAGGGAGGTTGCTTACAAAACTAGTCTCCGTGTTGTCTGTAAAATCCTGTATTGCTGTTTTAAGCTCTGCGTACGTGAAACTCATGTCGTCACCACCAAAACAAAGCCGGTACTTCCAACGGCGTTTGTTGCCTGCCTACCCGGCGGAAAAGAAGAAGCCCCTACAAAAACAACCATTGGCTCTATGCGGTCGGGACGAGGGTCTTTTAAGGCTTCCGCGTCGGAAACCTCTTTGAACGGCCCTAACTGAGGCTGCTTGGGCTCCCACTCGTCTTTTCCAACAAGCGCCCCTGTCCATTCTTTTCGCATGTCGTTGTACCGGTACTGAAACCCGGACCGGTCAGAGATTGCTTGTGATTTCTTGCCAGAAGCGTAACGAGCCAAACCTACCTCCCGTAAAAAGAAGAGTAAGGAGAAATCTGAAGGGACGCCCTATCGCGGTCCTCGTCCATCGCACGTTGAAGCTCTTCCTCGTACAAGGTCTTCAGAAGAGAAACCCTTTCGGGGGCGAACTTAACGGAGAGGTAGTACGCCAACCCTGCTGAAACACAAGGGTAAAACCGGAAAGGCACCTCCAGCGAGTTAATTTGAGTGTCCGCGTCGTCTATTCGCGTCAAGCGGTCAAACACCAGCGAGTAAGAGTCGTTAGCGTTGGGGGCGGGCCAAAGGCGGACAACCGGGGTAATCAGCCGGTCTACATAAAACTGGACAGGACGACCGGTGGAGTTCTTGTTTGTAAGACCAAGGTACGCGTCCCGGCCTATGCGGGTTGCTTGAATGTCCGACTGGCTAGCCGTCCCCGTATTTTGTCTGATTGTTGCCGACAAAATATCAATGGTTGCTTGGACATCCTCTAGGGAAACAACGGCCCCAACTGTTGCCGTTGTGGCGCTAGTGCCCCCTGTAATTGTTTCGGCTACTGAAAACGCCCCTACCGGGACGTTTATGGCTAGCACCGTAGCAGAGTTAACGTTGGTTACCTGCGCGGTGGCTCCACTGGTTCCACCTGTAATTGTTTCCCCGCCCACAAACCCTGCGGAAGCGTTCACCTTCAAGGTGACCGTTCCAATAGGATAGTCAGAAACCCCGCTAGCAAGGACCACAGTCTTCTGCTCAATCGTCCAACGGTTAATCCCCCGATTGGCCCACTCCGCAAAAAGAAGGTTCAGGGAACGCTTCGCCGTTCTCAAGTCATAACCCGTCCTTGCTTCCAAGCCGCACCGCTCAAAAGCCTCTTCGATATGCTCGTTTACATCAAGCTGGAAATCCTTGCTGGAAGAAACCGCCACTTAATCACTTTCTTTTTTTGACCATTCCGCCGCCGCGCATTTTCTTAACCATTCCGCCGCCGCGCATTTTCTTAACCATGCCGCCGCCGCGCAGCTTCTTTATGGGTTTTTTCTTACGTGGTTTCATTGCCATCGATTAATCTCCTATAGAGGTTTTCTCTACTCGCGTAGAGATCAGTGTTTTCAAAAACTTCAAAGCTTTCATCGTAGTAACCCAAAGCCTTCAGAGCCTGAGACTTTTCGTGAAGATTCTTTAGCCGCTGTACAAAGATGATAGCATACTTTTCTCTTACTAAAGGGGAAAAAGACCCGTCATCTAGGAAATCCTCCGGATCATCATCAGGATGAAAACCCATAACCCAAACATCTCGCTGACCAAACATGCCGTCGGCAATGGCTTCGTTCAACGCGTGAAGAAAATCCTCAAAATCTTTCGGGTCTTTTCGATAGCACAGATCAACCACAAAGGTGACATCAAACCGGTCATCGAAACCTGCGATGGTTTGGTACAGAGAGAGGCTATCGTCTTCCGTTTTAAAAACAAAGCCAACTCGGTCCTCGTCCCACGCTGTTTTTGCGTAAGGACATGCAGGGAGGTTGTTAAAAAACGGAGAAGGTGATTCTAAGGCGTGCTTAGACCACTCTCTTAGCTCAGTTTTTATCTCTTGTTCAAGCATGTCAGGTATAAAGCGTTCTTTTACGGCGGTTCGACATCACCGCACCACATCCCTTGTTAAGCTTACGGTAAGGAGTACCTACAACTACTCCACCCGCAGCCGCTCGTGTAACTTTTGCAGCCTTTGTATTAGCCACAGCAGTTTTGCCGCTAGAAGCGCCCTGCTTTTTCTTACGAGCCGTAGAGGCACGCTGAGACTTAGAGATAGAGGATGCTTTAGCTCTAGGTAAGCATCTGTCAGGGTTTTTTTTATTCTTTGATGTGCCGCACTCACCCGCGATGTTACCACGGCTATCAATTCGGACCCAGTCTTCATCCAACCACTCCTGTAACTTTCCCATGATTACGATTTCTTCCTTTTCTTCGAAGCTTTCGCATAGTTGGGGTCCTTGCAGTATTTGGAAGCCGCTAAGTTTGCATAAGCCGACGGGTACGTGTCAAACGTGCGTTTTGCCCAAGCCTTGCCCGCCGGGCATATTTTGCTGCCCCGGCTCTTAGCCGAAACCGACCCACCTTTGCGGAAATAAGTAAGTTTAGGCTTACCGGGTTTCGGGCCGGTGCGAACTTTCGGCATGTGCCCTCGCGATCTTGCGGGAATGAACAAACGCTTCCCACATCGGTTTAATCATATCGTAGTTCTGTTCGACTTTAACAACAGTGGTTGCGGTTCTTTTGTCCACTTCGATTAAAGTAAGACTTACCCACGCTAAGAAAGAAAAAAAGACTGCCGCAACGGCTGGGATAAGGGTGAGGGTAAGGGTTTTTCCCATGTTCAATGCTTTATATCTTCGTTTATGCCGGAAAAAGGGTCTTGCAAGACCTCGTCCAACCACTCAAGAAAACACCCGGCTTCATGCGCCGAAGAAAAACCCGTGAATTGCAGGAACAAGTCCGGCTCTTCGGAGTCCTCTATTGCGGCAACGTAAAACCCGGAGACAACCATTACAGGAGAATCAGGGGGTCAAATGTTTCGAAAAACGTTGTGGGGTTTAGGGACCACCGTTGACGAACCATTTGACCCTCGGATTAGCTGTAAAAGACCGTGACAGACGTACAACCGGTAAACGTTGCGATAAAGATATCGCTCACCCGTATACCATCGTCCGGGATGTTTACCGAATGCGTGTCCGACGCGTTCAGGTCCATATCAATTACGGTTGCCCCTCCGTCCCCGTCGCTAACAGTGAGTCTGGGAGTACCTGTAGTTGTTTTAATCTGAAGCTGTCGAATACGTGCAGGGCCAACGCCCGCGGAAGTCGCACTCGTCAATCTTTTTGATTTTACGTCAGAACCAGCCATTTAAAATCACCTATTAAGCGAGATTAGAGTTCTGCTGATACAGGATGGTAACTCGGATTTCACCAGCGCTGGTAGCGCCTGTGGTTGTCCATGTGACCCGCTCGTCTGAAGTTCCTGTGTCCGCCCACGCCAGTGCGCCGCCCGCCTCTGTCGTCGGGTATTTACGCCCCACTCCGGAAGCCGCGGTGATCGAAAAAGCATTGACGTACGTTGCATTCCCGCCGACCGTGTCGCCAATACTCAGAACCGCTGTGGCTCCAGCCATGGCGGTCGGGCAGTCAATAACACAATCGATGATCTGGGAGTTGGCGGGGATAATGACATTTGTCGTGTTTGCGGCAGATGCGCCCGCAGCAAGGTCCGTGCCCGTACTAAACGTCTGCGCCATAACAACTTGACCGGTGTTTTTAACATCGGTGCCAAGGGTCGTGCCCGTCGTGGATTTGATTGTTCCGGCCTTAATCGGGCCTGAAAAAGTAGTGATACCCATTTGTATCTCCTGTCGTGGGTTGTGTCAGACGCTCAGTGCGGCTGTCAGGGATGTCTTCTTTTAACACAGTTTGTCATCAATAGAACAGAAAAAAAGGGCGGCCCAAAGGCCGCCCTTTGTCGGAAAGTTTTTTAAAACTTACGCAGCACCCGGGGTGCCGTAAACGCAACGCCAGTCGGAAACACCGAACGAGTAGCGTTCACGCGCCTTGAAGCGCATGTTACCCGTGTCGAAGTCACCTTCCATCGCCGTTTTGAGCGCAGAACGGTTGAAGTATTTAAACCCGTTCGGGGCATCGGTTTTGATGAAGAACGCATCCGAGTCCGTGAGGAAGTGATTAACCACCGCACCTTCCGGGATCATCCCCATCGATTTCATCGCGTTCGTATCGTTATCAGCCGTCCCGCTACGCAGGTTACTGTTAAGGACACGCTCCGCAATGAACTGAAGCTCTTTCGGAATAATGAGCTTCATGCCACGAACCGCAATCTTCAGACCACGTTCGTCAGTCAGGCTAGCAACGTCGATCAGCATCTGCTCCAGCGAGGTCTCATTGAGATCCGCTGCTACAGCAAGCTGGTTACGCTGGTTGCCTGAAAGGGATGGGTGAGCCGCCGAACAAAGGGCCGCACCATCGCCAATCGCAAAAGCGGTGTTGAACGCGTTGTTCAGAACGCCCGCCGCCTTGATCTGCTTCGTCTGCGCCATCGAACGAGCAAGAGCCTTAGTGTACCGGCTAGCAAGCCGGTCATAAAGGTTGTCTTCGATAGCCTCTTCCGTGATCGAAAAGGCCAACGCAATCGTATCGTGCGTGTAACGTGCAGTATAGGTTTCCTGCGCGTCATCGAACGTGATTGCACTGCCCTCGTTTTTCACGGGAGCGGTCGAGAAGCCGCCAAGCATCACTTCTTCTTCAAAGGCGCGGTCCGAAGACTCCTCTTCAAAGATTTCCGAAGACTCTTGTTCGTATCGGTCGTATTCCAGACCAAAAAGAGCGTTAAGTCCGGGCTCAAGCTCTTTCGCCAGTTGTGAACGAGAAATAGCCATCTATATGCCCCCCTAGATGCCGGTGGAGTCGGCAGTGGTCTGCGAAGCAAACCCCCGCGTTCCCGCGTTGAAATGAGCGTTCAAACGCACAATCAGAGGGATACCTGCCGCCGTGTAGTCTTCGTTACCGGCATCGTCGAGGATGCCAACAATACGAAGCGGAAGGGTAGCCGTAGTAGCGATTGTACTAACTCCAAGCGCGGAGTTTGAACGACCCGTATCGGTAGAACCGGTTCGGGCCGAAGTGCCGAGAGAGGCGTTCGCGAAAATCGCGGCTACAGCAGTAGCACGATCCGTAAGCGTCGCATCACTAGCAACCTTGAACAACTGATTTGGGTCGTCGGCAACGAGAGCTTTGACAGGATGATTCGTGTCAACGCTAACCGAGCCGGAACCGGGCCAGTAGTTAAGGAAGGTCGTCTTCTTCGTCACTGAGTCTACGTACTCAACACCCATCAGAACGCCAAGCGCCTGAGTGGTACCACCGTTTGTAGCTCCTGCTTGCCCAATCACGCCAGCGGCGAGGGGAACGCAGATAGAGCCATTAAAGATGGCATCGGTGTTATTAGACGCAATTTCGTAGGTCGTAAGACCCGTCGAGTTTGCGCCCGAGCCGACTAGACCGATAGGACGAAGACCGTAGGCAGTTGACTGATTTGCCATTTTGGATCACTCCTAAAGGAGGTGGCCCCTATTTCCGGGAACCACCAAAGGTTACACGAGATTGACGATCAGGTTGATTGATCGTCATCGATGAATGTGCATTCTCGCGCATCATATCGTGATCCACAGCCTGCATCTGGTCCGAGTTCCGTTGCCGGAAATAATCGGTCCGTTCTGCAATCGTTTCCACGGGAATCCGTGCGAGAAGCAAACCGCCAACTCCAAATACCCCCTCGTATTTACCACTCTCAATAACGGGTGATTCAAAATCCGGGTATTCATCCTCACGGACAAGTTCCCAGCCTTCGCGAAGTTTCGCGCTGATGTTCTTACGGTCATCATAACCGCGAGTTTCAGCCCTAATCCAACGATGTTTGAACCCGTCGGGTGCGGGGGGAGCTTCGAGCATTGACGGTGGAGCCCACGGCTTACGCCGGGCCGTTGAACTCCGGGATTTTTTAGCGCGAGGAGTGCGGTCAGAGGGGCTACTATCGTTCATAACGTTTTCGTCACTCATTTGTTCAATCCTTCACGTATTTCGCGTATTCTTCTAGTGGCACTCCCAGCTTTTTCGCCATCGTGACTTGGGTAGGGGAGAGTCGAACCTGTTTCTTTCCGCGCCCAGATGCAGACCTGTTAACAGAGGCAACCGTCTGAGCGGGTCGTTTGCCAGTGGGTCCGTTATTAAACTTATGGGGGAAGTTATCCGCCATACGCTTATCAAGCTCATCATAGTAGTTTTGGCTACTGGGGTCAAACCCCTCATCTTCTATGAGAGTTTTATGGATTCCAAACGCCGCGTACGTCATTGTTTCGTCAGAACCAAACCACTCACGCTCCGCGGCCCACGACTCTGCTTTAGGGTCCGGTCTACGAGGTTGGGGTTGGGCAGCGGGCCGCTGCGCCTGTTGCTGCATCTGCTGACGTTGCAACTCGGCGTGCTGGCGCTGCATTTCACTGTTGCGTTGTGCCTGAGACGCTCGATCCGCTTGAATGGCAAGCGCCGTTATCTTGCGCTGCGCGGACACAACACCGTCCGTGTCGCCGATCTCTATTGAGTTCTTGAGATCATTCTCTGCGGAAGAAAGCTCGCTTTGAACCCTTCCGCTAAACTCATTAACATAACCGCTATCTAGCTCGTCTACACGGGCCTTTAGGGTATTTGCCTCACCTTGAACAGTCTGAGCGTAACGGACAGCTTCGTCCTTCTCTCTTTCTGCCTGACGCATTTTCTTCGTAAGCTGATTGATTCGCTTCTGTGTCGCGTTTTGAGCCTTGTCAAACTCATCAGCCTCGCCGCTTTCCGTAAGGATAACGCCGTCTTCGTTTGAAGCGGTTTCTTCGATTTCAATCGACACCTCTTCTTCGTCGGTATCAAACTCAACCTGATCGTCTGCCATAAAGGCCTCCTACATGTGTAAAACGTCTTCCGGATCGGAAATAGTCGCCAAAACCTCATCATCGTTGAGGATTCGAACTTCCCCACCGTCAATGCGAAAACGGGAACCGGCGTAACGCGCAAACATTACCCAGTCGGTTTCTTTGCACCACGCGGGTCCCGAAAACTTGTCAGTGTCCTTGTAAGCCAGAGGGCCTACTTTAAGAACATAACCGACTTGCGTGGCAATCTGGTTGTCATCGACTATTTTGTCCGGAAGCAAAACCCCGCCTTCGGTTTTCCCTTTTCCACGATACGGGAGGACAACAAGTCTCCAGCCCGTTGGGTTGGGGATACGCTCTATAAGAGCTTTATCAAGGAGGGTAGGGTCTAAGACCCTTTCTTCTTTACTAACATACGCGGAAGCTACTTTTTCCGCAGCTTCTCCAACGTCGGAGAAGTTAGCGGTTGCCGTTTTAGTCATCTTGTCGCTCCTGTTTTTCTAGCAGGCCCTTGAGTTCCTGTTCAATCAACTCTAGGGCTTTTAACTCACCCATGAGTTCTCGGTAATGCTCCATTGATTTGACGTTGTTGTATTGAAGGACGTCCAGTACGAGAGAGCGTCTCTCTTTTATCAGACGAAAGGTTGCCTCTGCAAGAAATATCTCATTCATTATGATATTTATCCGCTTTTAAGGGAAAGTTGAATGGGAGTTTATACGACACTAGGTGACACTAGGTCAAACCTTGAGAGGGGGTACGAAGTGGACGGTTTTTTTGTATATATCTACATACGCTATATGGACACCCAGCTTTTTCTGGAGCCTGCTCCGGACTCGGTAAATCCGTTCAGCTTTTAGCCTTCCCGGGTTAATACGGGCTCGATCAACCTTAGCGTCAAAGAAGTGAGTGACCCCCTCAGAGCTTATAGCGACAAGATCAACAGGGCCCTGAGAGGAGATTGGGAAAAAAACCATGAAGCCCTTTTCTAAAAGGGTCATTTGAAGGATTGTCTCTCCCAGCTTCCCCAGTCTCTGGTTCTCGGAGTACACTTTACTTTTTGATGGCCTTTAGTATTCCACCAACTAGAGCAGGCGCGGTGTTTTTTAAGGCTGAGATGCCCCAAACACCCCCCACCATTGCTCCAAACATTTTTATATACCAGTCCGGCATCGCCGCTAGCGCTATAGTGAAGTATTGCTCGACAGCCGCCGGGTCGTATAGTGCCCAGAAAAAAGGTGCGGCAAACATGGAAAAAGACCCTCGCCTCAACCAGCGGTCTTTGTCTGTGAGACTGGCCATTTCCCACTCAGAGTTGTTCGACTGACTATCAAGGAGCAGCCGGGCCTTATTAGCGGATTCGGCCTTCTTGATTTCCTGTCCGGTACTGACGTAGTCCCTGACGCCACCAATAAGCGGGCCGAGTATCGACCCTATTATGCCAATCACTTTTTAAACGCGGCAAACAATAGTCCCCCGACCACTATTGCAATGATAAACACTTCACCGTAGGACATCGCGATCATTTGAGTCAATGGATTCACCTTTGTACAGTTAGGGTTTCTTGGGTTGGGGGCTGTTAGGTCCGACCTTAGCAGGACCAGTAGCCACCCCCACGCTGCGCGGCACCCATGCCGCGGGCCGTGGCTCTTTTCATGGAGTCCGGGATTTTTACGTCCTGCGTCTTGCCGTACGGAATGCGGCCCTGCCCCTTAATGTCCGCATATGCGACAGCCTTGGGGGATTTTTCCGGTTTGTTGCTTACAATCTTGACACTAGCCATCATTGGCCCCTTTTCGTCTGTTGTTTCAAATACTCACGGTCCATCGCCGCCTGAATGCGAGACTGCGTCTGCTGCTCTTGGCTCTGAAGGCGCTGGTTAAACTGCTGGTTACGAACCTGTAAACTCTGCTGGTCCAGAGCAAGCTTGGCCTGATCCACCGCAGCGTCATTCTCTTCTGCCTTGGCCTTGATCTGAAGCTCCTGCTCTTTAAGCTGAACAACCGGGTCAGGTGCGTCCCCGCCAGAAACTTTCTGACTAAGCTGCTTGAGCATCTGCATACCTTGGGCGATAAGCTGAGCCGTAAGAGCCTCTACCTGCAACATCTCTTCTTCGGACAAAGGCTGGCCCTGTCGCGCACCAACCTGTTGCATGTACTGTACAAGGGCCGCTTCAGACGCCTCCAGCCGGACATGCTCCATGATGTGCTTCTGGAGAGACACTGCGATTGTGGGGGAGGACCCCACCAACGGTGTCGAACCAAAAACCATGTGGGCCATAATATGAGCCTGATGGTCCTGACCCTCAAAAGCTTTCAGAGGTATCATGTCCAAAGCGTTTATGTTTTCTTGAGCAGGGTCCAACGGAACAGGCTCTTCGTCCGTAGTACGGCGAAGAATTTTGTCGGTATCCCGCACACCCAACGCGTCGTACATGCCACGAAGGACTTCGTACATGTTGTGCATTTCAGGGGCCGACTGAGCCAACTGCAACTTCGCCTGTGCCAACGCAATACGCTGCGCCTGACTGAACACGTTCGGGTCCGAAACCGGTACAACGTCAACCCGGTCGTCAAAGTCTTTTGACATGACCGAGGATTCTGCACCCTCAACGCTATACGGGTACTCCTGCGGAAGGTACTCGGAAACAACGCTTGCAAGAAGCTTTAGCTCCTGACGCATGGCGTAGTGCATACGTTTGTGGACCGCGGACATTACCCGCGAACCTTGTTCCAGAAGAGCAACCGTCGTACCGACCGCAGCCTGCTGGTTCCCGTCCCCTACCTTCATGTCCGTGATTGTCGCAAAGCGACGTCCGGCGTCCACAACGAAACCGAGAAGCTGGAACAGTGTCTGGTCCGGACCTTTGAACGGGAGGGCCATTAAACTGTCGGAAATGCGACCACCGGGCGCGTCAACGTCCCGGAACTCACCGGGCTGGAGCGGGTCATCGTCGTCCCTTATCCGCATACCACGGGCCTTGAACCCGGCTGGCAGGTTAGAGAGAGTGCCCGCGTCAATTAGCTGACGTAACGCCGCAGTGGCCGTCCGGGATAGTCCGCCAATAGTGTGGATTAGTCCAAGACCATAGAAGCCGAACCCCGGAAGGAATTTGTAGTGTACAAAATACTGTATCTTCTTACGAAGCTCGTCTTCCTCGCGGAAGTTACGGCGGACAGCAAGAACCTGACCGTTGTCCATGGACAGAGTTACGATGTACGGCAGTTTAATTCCGGTTGGCTCACCGTCTTCGTCAAGGTCTTCGTAGCCCTCCAAGTCAAGATCAACATGACTTTCCAAAAGGGTACAGTCGTAGTCTGTCTGGGAAGGTGAGCTGCCGTCTATGCGGTCGATTTCGTTCTGTACGCTGTTGTCTTCAGGCTCCCCGGGAATAACCGGGACATCCCGATAGAACCCCGAAACCTGAAACTTGCGTAAGTCGTTCAAGGACATCTTGACGACCTGAGAAATATTCGGGCACGTCTCTAGGTCCGACGTGTTGTACGGTACAATAAGGTTTTCCGCCGGAATAAACCGACTTACGGCCCTTCCTAGCATCTCGTCGTAATACACCTTTTTGAAGGTCGAGCCCGCCAGCGGTAGATAGAACATCATCTGGTCGAACTCAGGCGTATACTCTTCCATCACGTTAGTGATGTAATAATTCATAAACTCTTGGACGCGGCCCGCTTGTTTTTCTTTTTCAGAGGTTTCTGACCCCAAAACAGCCGCCCGAACAGGGCCACTGGCTGGAAGCATTTCGTTGAACGCCTGAGCCTGAAACTGTGTAGCAGCCTCTGCCAAGAGAGGATGGGTTACGCCGGAAGCCCCGCGGAACGGTTGCGTGCGCTCGTCATACGAAAACCCAAGAAGCTCCAAACCGTCAGCGTACGCGTCTTCCCACTCCTGACGGCTAGAACGGTTTCCTTCGTACTCGTCCAGAAGCTGCCCGGAAATATACCCAAGCTCTGATTTGGGAAGCTCCTCGGCCAAATTCTCAAAAAATTCTTCGCTCTCCCCACGCGTGTCGCTGGGTTCGAAGTCAACAATGGTGTCTTCGCCGTCTTCGTAAATTTCTATTTCTTCCGGAGGTTCCTCCGAAAGCATCTCTATAACGTTGTTGTCCATCGAACCCGGAAGCTCGATTTCAATCTCCGCCGCGAGGTCTTCCTCGTCTAACTGAGAAGGGACATTAGTGTCCATAAGGCCCGCCATGGGCCGCGGTTCGATAGCCATGGATCACTTACCTTTCAAAAAGTGTCTTATCTTATACCCTTGTATCCGGATAATCACTACTTTTCCTTGCACGGCTCACACGCCGTGCCGTTCTGAAGCAACCGGCGGATGAGCGCCGTTATGTAGCTTTCTTAAACGCTCTACCTCCTCACGAAGGAAATTTACGTTTGCCAACACTTCAGCAATCTGCATGTGGTCGCGGCGCATGTTCTCCGGACTGGACATCGCTGCCAAGATTTTTAACCGTTGCTCCTGAGTCTCCGTTGACGTCTCCAAAAGGTCAATCCTTTTATCTACAGCGCGGAGGCGCTTCTCAATATCCCCCAAACTGCTAAGAATGCTGGAAATCTGCATCTTTCCAACGGCTGCCGCCCCCGCTACGGAAAACAATATCCCGCCCAGTGTAATCAATAATCTAATGTCGATTACGCCGTCCATCTAACTTGTTTTTTTTCCAGACGGCATGAGCAAAGAAATGCCTTCGGTGGGGGACTGCAAACGCTTCCCTTCGGGACGAGCCATGATCCGGTTGATCTGGCCGATAACTTTAGGGTCCGCGTTACTTAGCATATCGGGGAACTTGCCGGGTATTTTGGCCTTCTTGAGTATCTGTGAGCCAAGGGCCGCGGTCCGCGGGTCTACGTTCGGATACTTGGACGGCGACATACTGATTGATCCACTTGTAAGAATGTTCTCGGACGCGGGCAACGAGCCAAGGCCCGCGGACACCGGGCCGCCTTCTGCATATCCACCCGTAGGTGTTCTCTCGGCCATGCGCCGAAATAATTCGCGCCTTGCTGCATCCTGAGCAGGAATGCCCAATACAGCCTTTTCAAAGTCTTTCGGGTCAAGCCGCTCTCGCGTATTAAAGAACCCGTCTTTTCGTACACTTGTCTCAAACGGGTCGCCAATGTACCGCCCTTGAATGCCCTTGGACACGGCCCGTCCCTCATATTCCCTGCCTAGATCGGATTGAAGAGTGCCAATGCCCCTGTCTCTGTTCATTATATCAATAAGTCTGGCATAATTTTCGCCAAGGTCACGTCCCGCGTTATAGGGTTCGTCGTCTGCTTGAAGCGTTCTGGTTAACGCAACGTCCCCCGCGTGTGTCAGTTCGTGTACTAGAGTTCCTAGCGCTTGGCGGCGGGATTCCTCTTCAGTCAGATCGCGGTCTAGGTACTCTTCTTCCTTTGGTCTCGGAAACTCTTCCCCGGGCCGCGAAAAACGGCTTCCAATCTTTGTATCAAAAGGCTCAACGTACGTGTCTCCCGAAGAGGCATCGGGATAGCTGTAAGACAAATAATCCTTGAGAGGATTTGAAACGACCCCCCTAAGACTAGGGTCAAAAAGTGAAGAAGGGTCTCGACCTTGAGCAGTCATCTCCTCCAAAGCAAACCTGTCGGATATGCTGAGCCGTCGGGCTGAAGCGTCTTGGGGGGAATAGAAACCGGCTGTATTGTACTTTCCTTTAAGCTCAAAAATACGATCCAGAGGAAGCGAATCCAGACCCAACTGAGCTATATAGTTGCCTTCAAGATAAGGCCCGAGGTCCGCGATGTCCGCTGCGACTTTCGCGGCTCCATCGCCTAGATCAACCTTGGGGCCATCCGGGTAATATCCGACCTCTCCGCCATCTTCAAAGCTGGTGGTGTAACTTACACGGCCACCATACTCATCCTCACGCGTCGGGTCCGCAGACGGGCGATAAAAGCCCTCGGCCCGCGGGCCGTCTTTCATCTGGTAGTAACCGCGGTACTCGGAAGGTTCCACGCCGCGAGAGTTATACGTAAGGTCTTCGGCACCATAATTCTTCATCGCATCCGGGAACTCTATCCCGCCACGATAAGCATAGCCCGCGGCACTTGCGCCGAACGTGTCTCCTCCGGGGGTTTGGACGTCCGCGCCAAGTTTCCCGGAAACATTAAAATCTTGCTGGTCATAAAGGACGTCCCCCTCGGGCAACGAGACCGTTGGCGTACGACCCGTCTGAGAGCCCTCAAAAAACACTCGGGGGGTTACCTGATAACCGCCAATTCCAAAAGAAGGACTACCCGCGCCTAGATCAACCTTTGATTCGCCCATACGTCTCCGCCCTAGTAATACGCCATGACCTTCAGATTGACCGGCTCGTCTTCATACTCATCCGTCGGAAGCCGCACAAAGTTGCCCTGACGGTAGCGCATCAACGCCTGCGTCATACTATCCACCAAATCATCATATTCTCCATTGGGAAAAGCTGCAACTTCTTCTATTAACTCTTCCGCGAACACCTCGTCGGGGGCCCAAACCATCCCAGCCTCAAATAAAGGAGAAACCGCGTGAACCCGCGTGACCTTGTCCGCACCTTTAGACGGCGTAAAATTTACAACAGGGATACCCGTTTGACGTAATTCCTGCGTCAAAGGCATACCACTCGCCTTAGCTTCGATTATGACGGTGTCGGGGTCCCAGTAACCATATTGCTCAAAAGCAACCTGCTTCAACTCCGGAAAATCCCAACGGCCCTTCTTACTATCTAATAAAATTAAATTCGGGATGCCGTCCTCATCTGGATAAAAAACACCCCACGTCGTTATTGCCGAATAATCCGCCGTCTCACGCTTACTAAACGCCGTGTCATAACTCTGAATGACAAATTCTAACTGCGGGACAACGGTCTTATCCCACCGCTTCCACTGCTCCCGAGGAATAATAGCGTTGTCATCACCCGTAGGGTTCTGCTGATACTGAGCATTCCACTTGGAAGTCGGAATTGACGCCTTGACCGCGGTTAAATCCTCAAGAGACCAATACTCCGGCCAACAAGGCTCCCCACTTTCAAAAATAGCCGGTAACTCAACAACCTCCCACTGATCCGCCAAAGGGTCCTTCGCCATAGAACGAAGTAACTGACCCGTCATATCCTTCTCAGACCACCGAGTCTGGACCAAAACAATGGAACCTCCGGGCTGGAGACGCTGCCGAGGGCCCCCAGTGTACCAATCCCACGCATCATCAAAACCATTCGCAGACATCGCAGTCTGCTCCGAATGAGGATCATCAATAATCACCAAATCACCGCCGCGGCCCGCGAGATTCGAACCAACACCAACAGCGTAATACATCCCGCCCTTGTTCGTGTCCCAACGACCAGAAGCCTTACTGTCAACAGCCAGCTTTACATCAGGGAAAACCTCCCGGTATTCATCAGCTTCGATCAGGTTCTTAACCTTACGGCCAAAGTTTACCGCAAGCTCAGTCGTATGTGTCGCCTGAATGATCTTCATTCGCGGAACGCGGCCCATCATCCATGCGGGAAACAAAAAAGATGCGAACTCAGACTTCGTGTGCCGCGGAGCCATGTTGATTATCAGGCGCTTTAACTCGCCCCGCGCTACGCGTTCGAATTTTTCTGCAATAATTTTATGATGTCGCCCTGCGATGAACTCGGGCCACATGGCGCGGACAAAGGTTAAAAAGTCATTCTGGCATTTTTCGTTACGTTCGAGCTGCGCCAAACGAAGTTGTAGCTTTAACCTTTTTGATTCCGCTTCGGGAGACAGGTTGTTCGACATCTTTCGGGGGACCCAGAGAAAGTTTCTAGCTACGGGGTATGCGATGTATCTTAGTAGTATAAGTTATTTGTGTCGATACAAAAAATATCACTAATCGTTTGCGATAAACATGGTCTTATACCCGATCCCCCCGGGCGGCGGGCGGCGGCGGGCCGGATCGCGGCCAGATTGGCGGATTTCCGCCGTTTTTGACCCGATAGCCACGGGCCCCGGGCAAGGGACCCGGATATGCGATCTACCCCCCAGGTATCGCATATCCGAGCTGGCCGGGAGCTGGCCGGGAGCTGGCCGGGAGCTGGCCGGGAGCTGGCCGGGAGCTGGCCGGGAGCTGGCCGGGAGCTGGCCGGGAGCTGGCCGGGAGCTGGCCGGGAGCTGGCCGGGAGCTGGCCGGGTCGATCGATCGCGTGCCGGGCAGCGTGCCGGCTGTTCTGCCTGCGCGCCGGGCAGGCAGGCAGCGGGCATAAAAAAACCCCGGGGGATTTCCCCCGGGGCGTGGTGCGCGGGCAGCGGGCCGGACTAGCTGTGCGTGTATCCGTCGGGCTCGATGCCAAGCCACATGTCGCACCATGGGACCATGACGCAGCCGTCAAACGGTGCGCGGCGCGCGGTGCGACGCCAAGCCAGATACGACGGCTTGGGGTGGCGGTACCAGTCGCGATGGTAAACGCTGAGCAGTGCGACGCGCTGGGCGCGAGTTAGGGCGCGCATTAGATCAAATCCACGCTTGCAACCAGCTCGTCGCGGATCACCTGCCGCGCGGCTTCGGCGGCGGCTTCGTCCACGCGGTCCGAGATCTCCGCCCAGATGGTGTCCGTGTCGGGGTCGCGATCTTCTAGGTCGGCGCGCAGGTCGGCGAGGTCGTCGCGATCTTCTAGGTCTGAGACCTCGGCCCGCAGTTCGCGGATATCGTCGCCCTGCTCCTCCACCGTTGCCATAAGGTCCGCCATCGCGGCTTGCGACGCGCTAAAGAAGGCATCGTAAAGACCGAGGGCCGCGTTTGTCGTCGGGCTGTGCGCGTCTTTCCGCAGTGTGTCGCGTTCGTCGGTGATCTGCGCGAGGTGGTATTCAAGTTCCGCCACGGTGCCGGTGCCGAACCCGGCGACGGTAAATTCTGCGCGGGCCGCCTTGTCGGATTCCAGCTCAGTCGTAACGGTGCGAAGCAGGTCGGTGGTGGTCGTATCATTTTCATCGATCATGGTGTGGTTTCCTTTTGGTGTCGGGCGGTATTGCCCAAGCCGATAGTCGCATATCGGCGCATACGATGCAACGCCACAATAAGCGCCACTGATAGGTGCGGCAAACGGGGGCGGGCCCGGTGCCGGAAACCACGGGCCGCGAACCACGGTTCGCGGCAGCGCGCCCGACGGTACGTTTGGTACGATTGACGGGGCGCGGTCAGCGGGCAAGTGTACCGCCATTAAAAAGGGCGGCCCGAAGGCCGCCCGATTGTCGCGTATGTCGCCGCGCCTTATGCGGTCATTAATTCCAGCGCCGCTTTATGTGCGCGGGATTTCAACGCGCCGCCTGTGCCATCGCCGAACAAGTTAGACGCGACGTTGTGCGCGGTGCCCCGATTTTTGACGGGCCGCTGGTCGGCCAGCCATGTCACGGTGTTGAGTGCGCCCCAAACGGTGCCGCGCGTTGTCGCCAGATCATGGCCGGGGTTGATGCCGTCGGCGGGCGGGGCCGTGATATCTTCGGGAAGTCCGGCGGCGACGTTGCGGGCGATAGCATCAAGGCGGGCCGAGACATAGCGCGCCGCCTCGCTTTCGTCTTCTTTACCTATCGCGACGAAATCCTGCCCGGTGTAATAGGCGAACGCTTTTCGGACTCCCTCGGAATGGATCACGCGCCCGCCGTCGGCGGTTTTCTCGGTGCCGCGCATAACGGCCCGGAAATATTCCAGTGCCTCGGCGTCGGTCAAAGCGCGGGCCGCCATCGCTTTCGCCGCGTTAACAAAAGACCCGAAAGATTCCGCGTTTAAACCTAGCGCGGTTTCCACGGCGGCGGGGTCCAGTGCAACGCGGTGATCGTGCCGGAAAATGTCGGCGTTGGTTTCCGACAGGGCAAAGGTCAACGTGTTGTTGCACACAACGCGGGTTTGAACGCTGGCGAAAGTGTTAGCGTCGCGGCCCGTGTGCCGGACAGTAAACAGGGGGCGCGATGTCACGGTGTCGCCGGGGCCTACTTCCTCCATATGGCCGGTTTCTAGTTGGACCCAAGAGGATTCGCCGCCGAACAGTGCGCCCGCAGTGATGATGTCGTGACCATGTTTGGCGCGGATATCGTCGGCCACTTCGAGGATGGCGCGATTTTGCACGGGTTGCCATTGCCCGGCAATGTAAGGTCCGGTCACATGGTTGTTATCTGTGCGTTCGATATAGAACGAATCCGGAATCGGCGTACCGTCGGTGCGGTGGTTTGGGCGACATTCAACGTTATAGTTCAAACCGGCGGCTTCGGCCCATGTGTCGATTGATGCGCCCGCCTCTACTATCTGCGGCATTGTTTCGGCGGCGTGCCATGGGGCGGCGTCGCCTGCCCGGTAAGCCATTGCAATATTTCCGTCTGCTTGTGTTGCTAGTTCGTGCGCCATTTTTCGGTTTCCTTTGATAAAAAAACGGGGCGGTTTTACCCCGCCCCATCTTTTCGCATGTTGTCGCATGTATGTAAAGCGCTTTATTTGACGCGCCCCATGTCGCCTGCAATATGGGCGCGCAGGATAGAGCCCGGCGCTAAACTACGCGCGAATCGTTTGTGTTGTTCGGCGTCGGTCTCGGCGGGCTCGGCCTTATTGGATAAACCGCGCCAGTGTAGCGCGACGTTTCCGCCGCCCGCATAACAGCCGCCCGGGTCAAGATTGTCGCCCGCTTTTCTTTTCGACGCGCCGTGCGCGGTGAAGATCACAAAATAATCACGATCTGCCCGGGCGCATAACGGACGGCCATTGCCGCAACCGGAACAACTAATATCGCGCAGCTCTGCCGGGCAACGGACGCCCCGCGTTCTGCCGTCTGTCATTACCTTATGGGAAGCGCGGCGGTCCCAATAGTTCGCCGGAACAACGGCAACGGACGCGACCCCGTGTCGGGTTTGTTCTGCCGCGTCGCTTGTATCTGTCGCCGAATAATTAAAAACAGCCTGACCGGGCGCGCCGGTATTTTGTTCTGCCCATTTCGACGGCGGAAAATGCGTATACAAATAAGCCTGACCGCGCTTCGGAACCCCGGCCCGCAATGCGGCCTCGTATTCTCGGTCTATCTCGGTTGTGAATGTCGCCGCCGGTTTAAGCGGGCAGCTATCCGGGCAAGTGCCGTACATGTCGCCGGGCGCGGCGCGGTATGTCACGGCGAGCCCGACTGTTTTTTTAGCGCGGGAATGTTCTACGGTGTTCAGCATGGCGTGGTTTCCTTTGGTATGGGTTAACTCGCATACCCTAGCGCACAAAAAACCCGGCTGTCAACCGGGTTTAATGTGGTGTTAATAACCGCGTCGGACCCGATTAAAATTCTTCAATCCAACGGTCTTCACAGCGGTCTTCCAGTTGCACAAAATCGTCGTGTCCGATGTCGTCCGCAAAATCATCTGGATTAAGAGAAAGCGCCGCTTCTAAACTGGCGGCTTCTACCCAGACAATTTTACTTTCCACGATGTGTTGGATCACACGTATTTTAAATTCAGGCATAATACCATCCCTTGGTATGGGTTAAGGCGCATACCTTAGCGCAAGGAAAAGCCCGGGGTCAATACCCGGGCTCAATCTTTTTTAATATCGGCGGCGGCGCGTTCGTCGTCGCATTGCACGGGGCGGCTTGGCGTTCGCGTACTTTTTCCAGTCGGGGCCGTACAGCAGGCGACCTAATATCGCAAACAAGAACATCACGGCCCCCCATGAATCAGGGTATTAAAAAACAGCCCGATGGGCTCGTTCGTCATCATGCAGAAAATAACAGCCATATTGACAATTAAGGCGGCAGCAAAAAGCGCGGTGATCCCGGCGGCTTTTGTCGCGATGCTGAGAGGGCGGGTCATCAGGCATCTTCCCGTGCTTTGAGGGACGCAAACGAGACGTCGCCCTTGTCGGGATCAAATAAATAATTGACCGCGTCGGGGGCCCGCTCTGCGCCAAAATCCTCCGGCATCGTCCAGACACGGAAACGCGCCTCGGCAGACGAAAGCGCTTCCTCTTCCGTGGCAAAGAACTGTCCGTTATAGCAGATATCGCCTTTAATAATAAAAACAGGTCTGTATGACATGTGGTCGTCTCCTTTGGTTGGTGTGTAGGCCCCAAGCCTATGCGATTATATCGGACACATCAACCCCATAATTTCATCCCAGTTAAATGGTTCCTCAACAATCAAGTCGGCGGGGTGCTTTACGCCGTCCATTCGAGCATCAACGGCTTTCGCCGCGTGATAAATCCTGATGGTCGCTTTCTCATTATCTTTTTTACGTCGAACCAAAATCCAAGCGCTGCCGTTCTTGTGATTGTCCATCCACGTAACCTGATGAGGAGACAGGTCGATGGCGTTCCCAAGGGTGTGCTTTAGCTCGACAAAGTGGAAAGTTCCGCGCTCGTCCATTACGATGACATCTGGGACGCCGGGCGTGGCCCACGTCTCCAGACGGGTCATCGTAAGTTTACGGCTACTCTTGTCTATCCCCGTCTTCATCAGCTTCCACAATCCGCCCTCCCGATTCGCTACGGCTCTCGGAACTATTCTCGTCTTCGGGAGTGATGTCGATGAGGGCATAACTTTCCTTTATATCTTGCAGGGCTTTAAGAACTTCGTCCTTCGACATGCTGTCGATAGAACCATGTCGGACTTCGCTTTTGCTCACGTAAATATCGCCGTGGGCCATGCCCCGGCTTTTCTCTGCTTGGACTGCCGCGCTGTATGCGCCGTTTTGCAGGGCGAGGTCTCGGATAACCTGAAGGTCTTTCAGGTGTCGCTGAAACGTGACGCCGTATTTCGCGTCCAGTTCGTCCCGGTACGCTTTAATCCGGGCTACAACGTGCGGGTTCTTGCCGGGGTTCAAAAGCTCCGAAGACCGCGTTCTTGCGGACGCGGCTGGATACCCGGCGTTTATGGCAGCCTCAACCTGCGTGATCTGACCATCCTTACTGATAAGCTCTTTAACAAAGCGCTCTTGCTTGTCGTTCAGTGGGGTGTCGATGGTGTAGCGTTTCGGAGAAGGTTTACCCGCTCCGCCCCGGGTTTCTACATAACCGGGCTGGTCTGACTTTTTAACATAGCGGCCTTTACGTGGCATAGCAGGTCCTTCCTGTTGCAGTGCCGAAACACTGGGTTTCCTTTTCCCTATTATATATAGGCTCAAAATGAAACTTTCTTTCACAAAAAAACTATCGAAATCCATTCAATGCGTTAAACCCTGTTCCATTAGCTCAACACTGTATTTGTAAGTGGAACACTTACTGGAACACTCCAAACCCTTACGTACCAACAGTTACAGCAGTTCTGTTCCACTGTTCCACCTGTTCCACCTATATTTAAAACTTTTTTAAAAACTTCTCACGCGTACGCGCGGTAACTAGAACAAATCCCCGATCCGCGGTCCGCGCCCCGGCCTCTCCGCCCCCCAAAACACGCCTCTCCGCCCCCCGCCTCACCCCCTCACCCTCCGTAAACGGCCCTAGAAGCGCCTCCAAGCGACTTCCACCCCTTTTTGGTATACCCATAGCCGCCGCACCCGAATCCTCCCCTCTCACGCGCTTAACCGGCCCTTTAGCCGCTTCCTTATTTTCCCCCATTTTCAGTCCTTTTTCCCGATCCGTTCCTGTTCCGTTGTTCCATTGCTTTGTCGAACCGCGGGCCGTGGGTGGTGGTTAGTTAGTGTCGCACCCAATTTATTTCGAATACCTTGGTTTGCATCGTGGATGGAATACCTTGGACAGCGGTAGGGGTTTGGTGTTTCGTTCTTTGCGGAGTGGCGGCCCCCAACGTAAGGCGTCGGATATTTTTTCCCTGTTTGCGGCTGACGCGCTTTCGTAAAAAGCCTCGAACCCGACCGAGTTTTCCCGTTGGATGGCTTTTATTAGCCGCCGGTCGTCTTCGAACGTGTCCGAGGTGTTGTCGTATGCCCGGGCCGACATGTTACGCACCAGTTTGGCGTAGGGACTGTTATTTCGGTAAACAAGCATTAAGAGGCGTTTGGGGTTTCTGGGTCGATTTGCAGGATTTCTAGTTCGTGCCCGAGTTCGTTGAGCCACTTCTCGAAAGTTTCGAGGGCCGGGTTGGTTCTCCCTTTTTCGAAATTGTAGATGGTGTTCATTCCGGTCCCGGTCCGCGAAGCGAGGGTTTTTGCTGAAACCCCCGCCTCTTTTCGTATGAGTTTAAACTCGGTCCTGATCCAGTCTTTTTTCATTAGATCACCCATTCGACTTTCGAGCAGCTTTGTTCGAGTTCCGCGGCCCGCGATCTAAGGCGCGCTGCTTCTGCTTCGTCGCCGTTGGTCCATTCTTCGTCTGCTGCGCGTTCGCGGAGTTTGCGGACGAGGTACTCGTTGGTGACGAGTTCGAGGCCGAGTGTTTCTTCGATGGTTTTCATTGTATTCCCTTTGCGTGTTTCACCAGCCTCAACACCGGGGCCCATGCGTTGTTTTCCAGTTCGTTAAAGATGCGAACGTCATCGTCTCGGTAGAGGAGTAACGCCGCGACCACTTTGTTGTACGCAAGGAGGTCTTCTACTTCCCTGTTGTAAAGAGATTGGCTCACTTTCCCGCAGCAAAGCATGACACGCGCACCCACAACTGCTTCGGCGACGTTGATGACTATCTGCAGATTTTTGCGCCGCAGCAGATACGGGCTTTTCGGGTCGAAAACCCGGGTGAGGGTGCTTTTGGCGACACCGGCCTTGGCCGCAAGTACGCTTATCGGGGTAAGCGAAACCGTTGAAATAAACGTCAAAAGACGGGCGGTGTTTTCTTTATTGAGGGGTCTTTTGTCCTCAGTCATCGCAGCGCTCCTTCTTTATGGCCGTGTTGGCTTTCTCCAGTTCGTAGAGGATGCCGATAATTTTATTGTAATCCGACACATACATGTCGCCGTCCAGTTCGCGCATTGTGTTAATAGGGTTTATCAGCGCTTCGGTGACCTTTTCGATCCACTCTTCGGGGAGGACGGTATCGCCGCGCCAAGTGAACACCGATTGTAATCGCGCAGTGGCCTCCGCGACGCTGATTTTTTTCCGCATTTTCTTTTTGGTGTTTACGTATTTTTCTACCGCATTAACTTTTGACGTGCCCATTATTTTGCCCTCCGCATCAGCCAATTATGTTTGGTGGTAGGGGTGCCGCAGCTAAGGCACTTGAGCGCGTTCCACGCGAAATTGTGTACCTTGTGGCTATGGCTGCAACGGGGACAGAAGATGACCTTCCCCTTCTTTGAGCCCTGCGTAAATTTTGGCACGGGGATAAATTCGTTGGTGCCTGCTGCCGAAAATTTACCTTCTGCTCTACGGTAAAGGTCTTCGAGAAGCATATCGACCTTCTGGTCAAGGTCCGCGATCCGCGATTTCTGCTTTGGGAAGAGTGCGTCGATGATAGCGTCAAGCATTGTAGTTTTCCTTATTTGGTGGGTTTGCGCGCAGGTAAATCAGGTGGTTGTACATGCACGTTGACATGCCGCACTTGGAGCATGTCGGAAACTTCTCGCGGTGTTTGTCGGACACGAGGCGACCGTTAAAGGTGTGGTCGGTGTCGGGTTTCTGCATTTTCTGTGCCTTTCCTTGGTATGCGCCATTATCTATACATAAAAGGCTTTATGTGCGTCAACCCCTTTTCTGCGTGGAGTCAAGGGTAAGCGTTCGACTGACCCTCCGAACGCGAGAGTATCGTTACGGTTAACGCAAAATAAGATGTTGGTATTCAGGAATGATATATTAATACATATCAAAAATATTATAAGATATAGAATAGCAGATCAAATGAGCTACATGACGGAATATATAGCTAAAACCTTGAGGAAAGCCCGCGAAAACAAAGGGCTGAGTCAGCGTGCCCTGAGCAAGAAGGGGGGAACCGGAAACCGCGTCCGTACAGACGGGTGAAAAGCAAGAGTTCAGTGGCGAAAACAGCCCGTTAATCGTGGTCTATAAAAAGCTTACCATTTAACTTTGTTGGCCCAATACGCCGCAGACATGCTTCCCCGGTCAATATTCGCCTTGTGGCGAGCCTTAAAAGACTTGCGCCGGGCTTTACCTTTCGTGGTGTCTGGGCTTTTACCGGCACCGGAGACACCCTGCTGACCGAAACGGATCAGCTTTACGGTGTCTCCTTTTTTTGCCAAGACCGCGTGAGACTTTGTCTTATGCCCGGGCGTGCGCTTTGGCTTGTTGTAACCGGAGAATTTTTCTCCTGCGCGTTCTACAGCCATCTTCTTACGGTCCTAAGATTATTTTGAGAGTAACCAAGAAGACTACAACAAGCAGGATCACCGCAAGCGTTTTTTCTGTTTCCATGTCCTTAGTCCTTCTTTCGCGGGAACAAAGCCTCCCACCACGTTGCGGGGGGGAACATGTAAAGCACGCGCCATATCTCGTCCCAAGTGTGGAACTGAGAGCGCCGCCGCCTGCTAAACAGGTCGTTACCCTTGAAAATCAATACGGACCCCCCGGAGCTGGTTCAACCGCATCTCGATCATCCGCCGCGCTTTAATCAGGTCGTCTATCTCGGCTTCTTCCGCGGTAGAACCGGGGCCGACTTTGAGGCCCGCGCGACTGACATATTTTATTGTGTTTCCACGCCACCAGTCCATCTCGTTTTGCATGATGTATTCAGCAGGCTGAATGGCTTGCTGCGCGTAGTGTTCTGGGTTCTCAAGGTCAGTGGGTGACTTACCGCCGGTGACTTTCTTCATCAGTTCTGCTCCGACAGCCATTTTTGCAACAAGGGGTCCTTATAAAGGTCCTTTTGACCGTTGTATTTTTCGGGGTCGAATAGCTCGTACGTTGCTTCTCCTCCCGGGCCGCGGGCCGTGGTTATCATTACGCGAACGTTTTCACCCGCAACAAGTATGGTTGCTGGAATCTTCATTCTATTATCTCCATGTCTACGGCGTCTGGATAATTCAGACGCGCTTCAGCTTTGGTCTCGCAACCTGTTTCCAAGACTTCCTCATACTTTTCCCCGAGGCATTCGAAACACAGACCCTCTATCCACGGTCCGCGGTCAACGGTACCTTCCCCGTCGCAAACCGGGCAAGGTAGTGTGATAAGCAAAACCATGTGGTTCTCTCTCTCTTTAATTGTATGCCTCGTCATCCGAAAAGCACCTTCAAGAACGCTTCGATGAATATTTTCACAAATACGTCAGCCATCTTTTGGTTTACCTTTTTCTATACCCTCGCCCAACTTGTCCAGCTTAACAGCCATACGCGTGTGATCGAGGATCAGGTTACGGACGAGCTTCCGGGAGAGGGCCACGGTCCGCGAGCGGCCCTCTTCGGAATCCGCACAGATTTTGCGGTACTCGTCTTCGGTTGTGTACAGTTTCATCCGCGCAACACACGCTTCCATGATGCCCGCAGGGTTTCTGCCTTGAGAAAGGAATCGGGGTTTTCGTGTCCGGCGTCCATCAGCCGTCCGGACTCCACGTCTATCGCGTGGGATACCCAGCGCACGGCCTCTTGCCAGTCCTGAACAACTGGTTTTTCGGGGACAAAGTCTTGCGTAATTTGTTTGGTCATAGCGGTTCATCTCCTTTGGTTAGGAAGACAGCGTATATTATCGCATACGACCTCGTCAACAAAAAAAAGACCCCCTAACATCGGCAAAGCGAAAATTAGAGGGTCTTTTCAACCAAAGGAAAACTGTCGCAACTCACCACTGAAGCGACCGTTTAAAACTACTTCCTTGCCTGATACGTGTCAAGCGGCCTCATCCGAAAACGCTCCCAAAAATGTCGCCGTCCTTGCATTCTTTGCAGATGTACATGGGCTTTTCCAGAAGCTTTGTCTTCTGGCATTTCAGGCATTTACGGTAACGGAAGTTACCCTCCGGGGGAGGCGGTGGAGGAGCCTTTTCGCGTGGAGGAGCCTCAATATGCATTTCAGGCAGGTTCCGAAATTTCATCCCTAGAACGGCATTTCGGGTAGTTCCCATTTGGTAAGCTATCTCCCGTACAGCCACCCCTTTTTCAAGCATCTCTCGGGCCTGACAAACTCTTTGTTTTGTCCAAAATTTCCGAGGCCTGTTCACGGTCTAGTCTTATAGAAAAAGTGGTTGTTAATCTTCACAGTCTTCTTTTTGTATGAAGCCCATTCGGGACGAACGTAGGTCGCATGGTAGAAAGTAGCGCCACCCGTGACGTCGGGCAATTGGCCGGTAAGTACTTTATACGCAACGCCCACGGATTCCTGCACGGACAGCAGCCTATAATTTAGCTTATCGCTTTTTCCGTCGCAATAAAAAGAAAACTGGCATCGGTGCCTAACGGGGATGTCGGGTCTGCTCTTGTACGTCGGGCCTTGCTTGACAACGTCACATACGTTGTCGGGGAAGCGCCCGTCGAGAGTTCTGTTCATTACGACAGATGCGACAGCCACTTTTCCCAGAAACGGCTCGCCCCGGGCCTCAAAGAAGACCGTTTGGGCAAGACATATTAGCGCCGCGGTCAGGTTCATCTCCCTTGTCCGCGGTACCTTTTAAAAGACCGTTTCTTATCTTTGTTCAAGGGCCGCGAACGAACGCTCTGGCCTATGGACGTCTTTTTTCGAACAGTGTTAGTCATTTTGCTTATAACACTAGGCTTTTTAGCCATTGTTGAACGCTTCGTAGACGACGTCGCCCGCAACTTCCGGGTAGCTGCCGCGCAGTTTTTCAGATTCCGCATAGATCAATCGCAGTTCGCTACTGATTGTGCGGCCTTCGCGCTTAGACCGTTCTCGGATTTCCCGATAGACCTCTATCGGCACCAAAACGGATTTCCATTTAGTCTGATCCACTTTTAACTCCTTTTAGTGACTATGACTATACGCGAACATATAGGACTAAAGGCAGACCTGCAAGAAAAAAGCCCCGCCACAAGGGCGGGGCAGTTTAACCGCAGCGCAGGGGGAGAAAACCTACGCTGCCGTTCCCCAGCTTGCGCCAATTTCGATGTCGCAAACACTGGGTACCTCAATGGGAACAGCAGCTTGCATGATAGCAGCTATCCCTTCCGCTTCCTCTTTGTTTTTTACCGAGACGGCCAATTCGTCATGGATTTGGATGAGCGGCACCTTGCCGGTTTCATACACGTTAACCATAGCTTGCTTTGTCATGTCGGCGGCAGACGCTTGGATCAGTCGATTTAAAGCTTTGTAAGTGTAAGCCCTTTTCAATCGGGCGGTGGCACCGTACTCCAGTACAGCTTCTTGATACGGCATGGCCTTCGTCATCTTAAACGTGTCGGGCTCCCACAGGTCGAAACGGCACTTGCGACCCTTCAAAGACCGTATCGCACCCCCGCTGGCCTTGTCGTTGAGCCTGTCTGTCACCCCGCGCATAAGCATTTTCACGAAGGGTACCCGTTCGTGATACTGAGCAATCAGGTCTTTCGCGTCGTCGAGCGGGATGTCCAGTTGTTCTGATAACTTGTTAACACCCATGCCGTACATCATGCCGAGGTTGATGGTTTTTGCCTGCTTCCGGTTAATCCCGGCCATTTCAGCGACCATAGTGTGGAAGTCCATGTCGGGGTCGTTTCGGTATCCGTCTACAAACTCTTCGACTCCGCGCAGCGGGAGGTCACGGGATTTGCCAAAGACGCTCGCATAGTGAACCAAGATGCGCGGCTCTTGCTGCGAGAAATCAATAGACGCCCACTGGTCTCCCTCTTCCGGCAAGAACAGGGACCGGATCAGGGGTCCGAGTTCCGGGTCGCGGGCCGGGATTTGTTGTAGGTTGGGGTTGGACATCGATATACGTCCCGAGACTGTTCCGCCTTGGCCGTCTCGTATCTGGTTGATGTTGCCATGGATACGGCCATCAGGACCGACGTGCTTCAAAATGGACGAGATGAAAGTGCCTTGGATTTTGTTCAAGGTCCGCGCTTCGACCACAAGCTTGGGGAGTTCGTGTGTCTGATCTGCAAGGAAACCTTTTGTGAACGACGGCGCACCAAGCTCGGTCCGCGGATAGGGGACAGAGAGTTTGTCGAAAGCTGCGGAGAGGCTTGTCGCCGCCCAAATTTCAACAGGGGAACCCACCAGTTCTTTGATGCGTTTTTTGACTTGGTTCTCGCGTTTCATCAAACCGACTTTGGCCCGCTCGGCGGCATCAAGGTCTACACGAACCCCACGCCATGTCATCTCGACCAGACAGGGTATCAGCTTCAGTTCGAGGTCAACGATGCCTTGTATGCCTTCTTGACCAACCTTGACCCGGAAGAAGTTCCAAAGCTCCAAGGTCAGTTCGGCGTCAACCTGTGCGTACGGCCCAACGAACATTGCGGGCATTTTCCACATCTCAGCCTTTGGGTCGAGGCCGAACTCCCGCGCAGCCTCAACAAGACCCTTCTCAGACTTAACCTTGTCGAGATAGGCGTATGCTATCGCGTTGAGCGAATACGACCGACGGTTCTCGTCTAGTAGGTTTGCGACGACCATTGTATCAATGATCCGACCGTTCACTTCTATCCCGTGTGCCTTGAGCCAGCCAACGTCGTATTGCGCGTTATGGAAAACCTTGTCGGCAGGAGTGGCACAGACCTTTTTCATCCAGCGCTCAACAAGGCGCTTGTCTAGGTTACCGCCGCCAAAGTGGTTAATGGGAAGGTAACCAGCCCAGCCGTCCACGGCGACGGCATAGCCAACAATCTCACCGTCCTTACGCGACCAGCCGGGGCCGCGTGTCATAAGGTTTGGATCACGAGTCTCGACATCTATGGCAATAGTCTTCGCGTCGAAGATGTCAGGTAGCTCTGCGGGCGGTACCCACTCTGTTTTTAAGTCAGAAGCGAACAAAGCCATTTGTAGAACAGTCATTCGTCGTCCTTCGGTTTTAAAGGTTTTCTCTTGCCCTTATGACGCCGCCTGACGGACGTCAGTAAGGACTCTGCTAGACGTATCGCGCTTTTCGTTGAGATGGGAACCATGAAATCGAGGCCTTTGCGTCGGTCTAAAACCCGGACCTTGAGGGGCTCTTCTTTTCCATCATCCGTAACGATAATCAGTGTCAAGGCGAAAAGATTCCTTTTCTGAACGAGGGAGGACAAGGAACAAGCGGTCCTTTGTCCGCGTGATGCCAACGTAGAACGTCCGGTGAAGGTCGTCGGAGCCCTCTTGGCTAGCGAAAGCCTCTCGGGTCGAGGCGTAGGAGAGATCAGTATACAGAATTACGTTCTGCGCCTCACCGCCTTTCGCACCGTGTATCGTAGAAAGTGTCACGCGGGGCTTACCCTCAAAAGACTGGCCCCTGTTTTCAATGGCGCTCAGATACACCCGGTGAGCCTCGGGCATTTTAGAAAGAGCCGCGGACCACGGTTCGTCTATCGGGACCAGAAGACCAATATCTCGGCACAGGTCGTCGTACGACACCAAATCGTCGTCGTCTAACCCTACCGCCGTCTTAAAACCCCGGCGTACGTCTGGGCCGCTGCGGAGGAAACCATACAAAGCTCTCACCTCCTTGCCGTTTACCTCTTTGTTTTCCTGTAGCTTCTGCCACGCGAACACCGCTAAAAGCACTTTCTCGGGGATGCTCTTGCGGTTCTTCATCTCGTAGAAAACGCCCGCGGCTCGCAGTACCTCTTCCGCGTTATCCAGCATGTAAGCGCACTGGGCTAAGATGAGCCAAGTCCCCTCTGTTTGTATTTCCTCAAGCAGGTCGGAAACCCCGGAAACCCATTCAATTTCACCCTCTTCCTTTCGCGGGAGATATTTCTTAGGGTACCGGTCGGATATGTTACGGACAACGGACTCCGCAAGACGATGGACAGTTGCCGGTACGCGCCAACTTTGTGTCAGGGTTTCGGAGGTACCGTCCAGTTCTAAGAAAGTATTAACGTCCGCTCCAGCCCACCGAAAGATAGCTTGGTCGTCGTCGCCTGCGATAATGATGCGATCCGTCTTCTCAGCAATAGCCCGCACCACGCTCCACTGAAGCCGCGACAAGTCCTGCGCTTCGTCCACAAAGACAGTGTCGAACGTGGGGCACATTTGTTCGGCGTTTTCCAAGAACTCGGTCAGCATATCTGTGAAGTCAAAGACCTGTTGCTTCTTCCGATAACCCTCATACGCCATGAACAGGTATAGTACTTGCTGCCACGGGTGTTCATACGCCCCGTTCCAAGAGTCGTACGCTTGGCGCAGAGTGATTTGCTGAATACGTGCTGTGTTTATCAGGCCAAGTACTGTCTTCTTGTCGGGCAACGCGGTTGACGGGTCCTCGACCATCTCAGGGTCTTTTTGGTCCCAACCGAAGTCAAAAGACGTTTGACTGGACAACTCTCTCCAGTTTTCTGCACTGAGAAGCTGGTCAAAACGAATACCGGAGTACCGGAAGCAGAAACTATGCAACGTACGGAAATGGATCAGGTCCTCCGGCTCCAAGGCGAAACGGGTCAGCGCCCGACCTTTTGCTTCGTTCGCCGCTTTCTTGGTAAAAGCAAAAAACCCGATTCGATCAGGTCGAACACCCTTTACGATCAGGTCGTCAATCTCGTTTAGTAGTCGAGTGGTTTTACCGGTACCGGGAGGTCCGAAGATGCGAAACCACTTAGAAGGGGATGTCGTCGTTGTTTCCATCGAACGGGCTCCTTATTTTTACACGGTCTTCTTGAAAGCAAGGAATCTTGTAGACGTTAACCGTGCTGTCTTGGACGCGGAGCTTACTGTGTTCGCCCCCTATTTCACGTAGACGCTGCGCTAGTCGGTTACGTTTGTACTCAAAAAACTTGTTACGTTGCAGGTAGCTTTCGAGGTCCCTTAGACGAAAATAAGTAAGACCTTCTTCGTCAGACGTCCAAGGCTTGCCGAGAAGGATTTCTTCCCGGTTCTGCGCTTGTTGAAAGTGGACACAGAAGTCTCGCAGGTACTCGTAGAAAATACCTCGCGTACTCTCCTCTTCGGCCACTGGGATGATGGCGGAGCTGTTGTTACGAAGCTCTCCTAGAAGGGCCGCGATCCGCGTTTCCCAGACAGGCTTCGCAGACGTTGGCGGCAGGAAGTTGACCTGCTCCATACAGGCCTTCTGGAAGTTTGGCTGAGACATCAGGCCCTCGGTGTCCAGTTCGATTGGCGTACCGTTTACGTCGAGGAACCAGACCGGAGGCAGGGAGTCGTACTTGCGGAGGTTTGCCATAGTTGCGTTAGCGGCACCGCCGACCCCGAACTTTCGTGTTAGGCATGTAGGCCTGTCACAGTATGCGTTGATCGGTGAATCGTTACACTTGTATGTGTAGTCTTTTTTCTTCAACTGGTTCACCACCACACCCATCTCAGAGAGGCTTAGTGGCGGGTTGAAATACTGCATGTTCCACTGCATCAGTTCCGTTTCCCATGAGTCCGGATAGGCTTTTTGCAGATAAACACCGACACTAAACAGCCCGTTATTGCGGCCACCCTCGCTTATCTTCTTGGGCAAAAGCACTTGGAGACAGGGCGGTCCGTCTTTGAGAAACTCTTTTTTCTCAATAGGAGACAGGGCGGCGATTTGTTCCGGGGTCTGCACGTTCTTCTCGTACAGCTTAAAGAACTCTTCGAGGGTAGCGGCGCTACCGTCCTCGTTAAATGCGTGTCTCAGACTGTCTTCGTGCCCAAAATACGGCAGGTTTATGGCGGAACCTACATCTCCTCTACCGACATCAATGACGTCTTGCTTAGGAAATATCTCGGCATCACCAAGGCCCATACCTGCGGCAATCTTACGTAGCGCGGTCCGCATTTCAGAGGCGGGCATCCATTCTTTACTGAACAAATAGCAGTGTGCGCCGCCTGATTTTGACCGATCCACCACTATCGGAAGCTTCTTTTCCAAGAAGAAATCTATAATTTTCTTATGCTCTAGCGGGTACTGGTCGATATCGATGCACCCAAACTTGACTAAGGAGTCTGGGTTTAAGAGGAAAATCCCCAGACTACCGACCCCGTCAAGGTGCCTTCGGTATGTTTCTATCGTAAGGGGGCTCCGTTTGGTGTCGTAGGCCGCTTCGTTTTTTCCCGCGCCGTTTTGTCCTTTTTGAACCATCGTCAAATACGCAGACGACAATCCTTCGAAGGCCGACGCAAACTTTTTTGCGTGGTCCATGTCATTCCTTTGGCAGAAAAAGGGGCGGCAACCGCCGCCCCAAAGGTATCAAAACGGGATGTCGTCTGACCCGCCTGAGCCCGCGCCAGCGCCAGCGCCTTCACCCTCATGCTTGACGACAATGTCTCCGGCCATGATGGTGTCATGGAAGTCTTTAGCCCGCCGGAAGAGTTCTTCCGAACCCACCAGCTCTTCGCGGGAAACGTCCCACCCGTGCCAAGAACCCTTCGAGTTTTCTTCAGAATGTGTCTTCAGAAGGTAGACGTGCGAGAAGCGTGGCGGGGTAAACACGTTACCGTTGGGGCCGCGCAACTGAACCGCGGCGACCATGGAGTTCCACTTCCGAGACTTCTTCAACTGCGTCGATTTCATAGCAATCAAAGCCGGTTCGGCACCGCCCTCCTCATTCAAGAGAACAACAAAATGCTGATGTGTCTCTTCAATGTAGTCTCCATCTCCACCAACTACGTACT
>Ga0307985_10000206_pt1 | contig 35338 bp, 19 predicted proteins | sample EllFjometageno80_FD_203155 | JGI IMG/M metagenome (GOLD analysis project Ga0307985, IMG submission 203155) | Marine microbial communities from Ellis Fjord, Antarctic Ocean - #80 | ecosystem: Environmental > Aquatic > Marine > Unclassified | place: Southern Ocean | collected 2014-10-09 | reverse complement strand
GCAAGTCTCTGGTAGTGAAAGCAAGAGCCAATCGCTAAATCATATTGAGCGAACTAAACAAGCATTGAAACACTAAATTGAGTTCACTGTGGATGAGGAGTGGCTGGCATGGATGGTTTAGGCGGAATTGACCTTCTACCGGAACCCACTGATAGCCGAATACTATCTGCGATAGATCCTTCGACTTCTGGATATCACGATGAGTGGAGAGCAGAGGTTACTGGATGGGCACCGCATTATGCAGAACCCATTGCAAAGATACGAAGAACACGTATCATAGCTAGTAATGTAACCATATTTGCAATTATCTCAGTAATACTGCTATTGGTTTGGCAATCTGGTTTACTCTTCATTGAATTGCCACCACCTACATCTGAGTGGGCTTTTGAGACAACGGAAATACGCCAATTACAAGAGCAAGGGCTTGACGGACAAGGTGTTAGGATTTGTATGGTCGATACAGGGTTTTCACCAACGCATTCCGCATTTGATGGTGTTGAGATAATATTCAAGGATATGGTTGGAGATTCTACAGAGCCAGTTGATTACGGTTCCATAGGACATGGCACGATGATGGCCGGATTGCTGATCAGTCAAAGTCATCAAATCGGTATTGCTCCCAATGTTACACTAGCAGTTGTTGCAGCGCTCAGCAACAATGGTGATGGTGTTAATTCCGGAGAGGAGTCAGTAGTTGCTGATGCAATACGATGGTGCCATCAAGAGTTTAACGCAGATATTATCTCATTATCCCTTGGTGGGCAGCAAAAACCTGATTCTGAGCGTGAAGGAGCAAGTGTCTCTGCAACAAGAATGGCAGTTGACTCCGGAGTCTTCGTTGTAGCCGCTGCAGGCAATGATGGCGGAGTCGATGATGATGGAATGGTTTCAGCGCCTGCCAATGTAGCACGAGTGATAACAGTCGGGGCAACTACATTGGGTGGGGACCTTTGGTCGAACTCATCGATAGGTTCTCAATTGACTGAAACAGAGAATCCCCGTCAAAATCCGAATTTAAAACCGGAAATTGTTTCTCCTGGCCATAGGGTGATTAGCACAGGAGATAATGGAGATTGGTACTCCAGTAGCGGTACTTCTGTTTCCACAGTATTTGTTTCAGGTGCTTTGGCACTAATTTTACAAGCACATCCCGAATTAAAACCAACAGAGGATTCTAATGGCTCTTGTATTGATTCAGTTAAAGTGGCATTGATGAATTCGGCACATCAAACAGAATCAGTTTCACAGCATGATGATAACCTCGGTTATGGGGAGTTAAGATCTCAATCATGGCTTCAAGAAATAGCCACTTCGGCGCAGTGTTGACCCAGTTTACGGAACCCACAATCTCTTGTGCATGAGGAAAATAAGGTGCTGCGGTGCATTTTGGATAAATAATTCGCCGTTACAACTGATATTTTAGCCAGAATATGATATTATTGTTTACGAATTAGCGATATTATTGAGCCGGTTTGATATTATTGTGGTGGCAACTGAGGCGCAGTGTTATATTCGAGCGGATAATGGCACTGTTTACGAGGTGGACAATTTGTCGATACAATCATCCCACAAGAGCCTATCATTGGTAATGCTACTATTACTCTCCAGTTTTACTGGATTGATATCATTGCCATCAGCATCAGCTGCAACTACTTCAGGTACTATTACTGGGGAAGAAATCTGGTCTGGAACTGTCAATCTAAATGGTGATATTCTTGTTGCTGAAGGTTCTAAGCTAATTATTAATGCTGGAACTACGATCAATATTCCTGCTGGAAACTTTATTGATGTAGCAGGTGCTATCTGTGTCGGTGATACTTCTTGTGGTGCATCATCTGGTTCATCATCCAACAAGGCTCGCTTTGTTTGGAGTATTCCTTCAGACTACACCAAGGTCGGTAGGTGCTACGATAACAGCACTACTTACCTCAATAATGTAGATGCAGCATGTGGCTCTGGAATGATTATTAGGAGTACTATTAACCAAGCTCTAACCTCACTTAATTATGCTCACTTTGAAAATGCATATGGGTATCCAATCTATGTTCAATCACTTTCATCAGTTCAATATGGGGCATTGGTTTTTGATGGTTCATCAACTACAGCAACTGGACTTTCTTTCCAAGATATCAATACTTCCAATGTTTTAGCGGTTGACTTTGCAGCACCTATACTAAAAGATTCTACATTCACATTAGGTATAGATGGAAGAGAGTATGATGCTGCAGCTGTACGTGCATATGGTGCAGGCGCAGGTATTCTTGCGACCTTCCAGATAGAAAATTCAGTATTTACTGGAACAGTTGAACCTGATTGTGGTTCCGATGACGGTGGACGCTCATTAATTTACGTAGAAGACTCATATATCGGATTAGATAATTTAGAAATCAAAGATAACACTTATGGATTATTTTTGAAAGGTTCATCTGGATACCTCTCCAATTCCACTGTAACTACAAAATGTAACGCAATTGACACAAACTCTCACAAAGAGACTGGTAATATCAAACACACTCTGTATATCGATAACACGGTAATTACTACTGAAGAAGGAGCAGGACTAACTGCATATGATGATGCGATTGTACATGTGTCAGATGTTGTTATTTCAGGCGCTGCAGAAGGTTCAGGAATTGGAGTAAGTTCGTCTACATTGGAACTACATCGCAGTACTATCGGGCCGATTGGTGGATGGAACGGATTGTGGGTTTACGGTACATCGGATGTAGTTGCTGAAAACAATACCATCATGGGTACTGCCAAAGAGGCTGTACTTATTGGTGAATACCACTTTAAAGATCAAGGGTGGCAAGTTCCAACCCCTACTGCAGCACGACTCTATCTAGCAAATAACATCATTTCAGATAATGCTGGTACATGTAATTCTGCGGCAATGTATGGAGGGGATTTCCCTTGTCCTGCAGTACACGTCTTTATGTCATCAGCAACAATTTATGATAACACAATCTCTGGAAATCTAGGAGATATTATTCGAGTAAAGGGTTCTATTGTTAACGTTCAACGCAATGTTGGAGATACAGCAGGTGCTTTTGCAGCCAATATTTCACACTATGATGATGGATATGGGAATAAGTTTGGTAGTATCGGATATTTCTCCGGTAATACATGGACTAATGCATCTCAAATCTACAATGTTACAGAATCAAGAGTTACTGTTCAATCTGAGTTTATTCCAGACCCTGGTGCAGGAGAATTGTATCCAGTCAGCATTAGATGGTTAGGTGCAGAATGTCCATACGTTCTAGATGAATGTCTACAAGTTCCACAAACCAAGGTCTTGCCTCCTCGCTTTATGCCACTCGCGTTGGAAGTAATTGATAACTCAACAGTATTCTCCTTTGCTGATTTACAAAACTTTGATGTTAGTAAGGTCCACACACAAGCACAAAATTCTGCTTGGGGTGCTCAGGTTAGAGAGGGTGAACTTGTTAGGTATCAAGTAAAGGCCAAGAATAGCAATGTCGCAGGTGCCACAGTAGTCATCAGCGATGCAACTGGCTTGCCACTGTATACTCTTGAAACTGATGCCTTTGGTTTCACTCCACAGGTTTCACTACCGAGCGATTTCCTATTAGATCGCAATTGGAATCATCAAGTCGGAGAGACCAATGTTGCAATTCCTGGTGAGACTGATTCACAAGGAAATCTAATTTACATCGATGAGAACTCATGTGCTGATGGATATGATAATGACGGAGACACATTTACTGATTCCGGTGATAATGCTACGTCTTCTCCTGGTACATCCAATTGTGAAATTGGAAATCGTGAAATGCCATTTTACAGTGTAAATGCATACATGTTTGGAAAGGGAACAAAGGAATTTAATTATGTTCTTTCTGGGCCAATAGACGATGTAATCAATTTAGATAATATCAAGCCGAGCGTTACTTTAGAACAAGCTGATGGATTCTCTTTCGCAACAACAGCAGTTCTATCCGGTTCTGCATGGGATGGGCTAGCAGGTCCATATGCAAAGGATATCATCGCATATGAATCACAATTCGGGCTGGTTAAGAAGGTCGAAGTCCAACCTCCTGGCTCAACCGATTGGTATTCAGCAGTAGATACATCAGGCGCAGGTAGCGAAATAACTCTCTCCAATCACCCATTCAAGACATGGTCCTTTACATGGGATTTATCAGCCCACCCAGAAGGTGAAGGTGATGTTACTTTCCGTGTACGCTCATATGACGGACTTGACTATTCCCCTGTTGAAGTTAGAAAGTACAAGTTGAATCTTGTCGCTCCAACCATATTAGTTGACACTCCAAATGATGGTTCAAGTCACGATTCTGGAAAAGTACTTTTCTCAGGAACTGCTTCTGACCCATACTCTGGGACATGGGGTAGTGATATCCAAGGTATTTGGTTTGACATCACAGGTCCGCTTAATGCGCAAAACGAGCCATACCGTTCTCACTTTGACGTTGTAGGTTCCACTTCTTGGTCCTATGAATGGCAATTTGATGAATTGCCGTCAGGAGAATATACATTTGAGATCTGGGCAAGTGATAGTGATTTCTGCATAGACATGGTAGATGTATGTTCATCCGAAATAAGAACTCTACAAATCAACAATGATAATCAGGAACCGATTGTCCAACTGAGTGAACCGCTGAACATGGATAGTATCAGAGCATCTGAAGATACCCTGATTCAAGGAGTCGCAAGAGATAACGATGGTCAAGTAACAAGAGTTGAAATCAGTATTTTTGACTTGGCTAGCGGCTTTGAATTAAATAATGGACCAAACCCTGTGACTACCTTTGCTCCTAATGGGGCATGGTCTGCTACATGGGATACTTCTGATTTGATTCACGATCAACAATATGAACTGGTAGTTCGTGCATATGATGGTGAAGATTATTCACAGGAAGTTAGAAACCGTATTATTATTGACAACCCTACTGACCTCAACAACATAGCACCAACATTCAATGATAGTGGATGGGCTAGTACAGTAACCATCTTCTGCGACGCTGATTCCTCCTCTATCGATAGATGCGGTGCTGGTGCAGTTATTGATTTAACACAATTCTTTAGTGACCCAGACGGTATTGGAAGCACTGCTGATGCATTGGTGTTTGATATTTATGACGATTTATCCAATTTAGATGATGATGATTACATGTATTATATCACTTTGGACGCACAAGGAGTTGCAACATATAATCCACCATATGTTCAATTCGGTAGTGCAGTTACAGAATGGTCGTTGGTTGGAGTAATGTTCGAAGCAAGAGATATACACGACTCTGTTGTCTATTCTCACAAAGTCAATTTTGTTGTGAAATCAGTTTCATTCACTGTAGAACGAGTTGATTCAGGAGATCTAGCATTCGACCACCCTGCTGTTTTTAGAGGTCAGGGATTGCCTGGCAGCACAGTTGAAGCACTTATTCAACAAGGCGGATTAAGAGTTAACTCAACAAGAGTTCTATCTGATGGTACTTGGGAAATGGATATTTCAATGAGTCAATTAAACACAGAAGGCTCTAGAAATATCATCTTTGAAATGGATGGACAAGTGTTCCAAGATACTTCTTCTTCTAAGGACCAATCTTGGTCTTTGAGAGTCGCAGGTGACGATAGTGAAACAAGTGGTATGGTGATGATGATTCTCGGAATTATTGCTTTGATAGCAATACTAGCAGCAGGAGCATTTTTCTTCATTGAGTTTGAAGAATTTGATGAAGAAGGCTCAGCAGCTGAACAAGTTAGTGAAACCGAAGAAGACCCATATGCTTGGGCTAAGGCCAAACTAACTCCTGAGATACCAGCTCGAGAAGCGGTTCAACAAGTTGCAACGGCGGAAGTATCCCAGCACCCTGGATGGTTGTGGGATGCGGAATCTAACCAATGGGTAGCCGATCCAAATTATCAACCATGAGTTGAAGTTTGATTGACTTATAGCACCGGCACTATTGAAAGGGTTTGCACAGGATGGATAAATATGACTAGCACTCAGAAACCCGGTGTACAAGAACGAATCCTCTTGCATTTGCTTGATTATTCGGACTACAAGGGTAGTGTCGAAGTTCCGTTTTCCCTTTCTCAAATGGGAATCGCAAATGCTGTTTCAATTGCTCGCTCTAACGTTCCACGTGCAATTGCAGGACTCAAAGATCAAGGTCTTTTAGTGGAGAGGCAAGCCCACGTCAAGGGTGTTTCCCGAAAACGCAAAGCATACTTCCTCACTGAACCTGGTATGAATCTAGCAGATGATACATGGAAGAGATTGAGAGAATTTCCTTTTAGAGCAATTTTAGAAGATGGAAATATTGTTTCAACTACACTTGGAAATGCAAACCAAGAGTTGCCATTTTCGATGAGGCCAGTTGACCTCATCCGTTACTTAGACGACAATGGAGTATTGGATACAAGATTACTTTCAAAGGAATTGGTAGAGAGAGATCTTTCAAAGCATGTTGAGAAACAATTGGTAACTGCCCTTGGTGACCTGCCGAGATTAAGACACTTTTACGGCAGGGAGAAGGAACTTGACAACATGGTCAGTTTGCTTGATGCAAGAGCTACAACCTTGCTTATTCCGGGTATTGCTGGTATTGGAAAGACAACAATTGCTAGTAAACTGATTGAAAGGTTCATGCATCGTAGGAATCTTTTGTATCATCGCTGTCAAGATTGGGAAGGTTCACGTTCATTTTTTGAATCTGTTGCAGATTGGCTAGCGAATATTGGCGACCCTGAATTCGCTGATTATCTTGCAGCAACTCCAGTTCCAAACCCTTCAGAGGCAGCTCGTTTGTTAGTTGATGCTCTCGAAGGAACTGCAGCGCTAATAGTGATCGATGACTTTCATAAGATCGCTGACTCAACTCTTCACAAGACTTTCCAAGCGATGTCACTCGCTCTTTTGGGTAGTGAAGAGGAAATTGGTTTAGTGATATTTTCACGTTCATTCAAGCCGGTAGTTCCAGCCAAAGATGCTGAGGGGAGAATCGCGAGTTTGGTATTGCCACTCGATGGTTTAGATAGTGATGCAGGAAGGAATCTACTAACAAGTTTTGAATCACTTGAAGATGAACAATGGTTGCATATTCACGGTTTATCTCGAGGTCATCCTTTGGTTCTTGAATTGATTAATCGTGGTGCAAGTGCTGGGGCCTTCCACGAAACATTGGAGAACTACGTATCTGTAGAGATTTTCTCCAAATTAAGTTCAAAGCAAAAGCAAGTACTGACCTGTCTTGCAATTTTCAGAGAACCTGTAAAGTTAGAAGCATTGGCGGCACAAGGATTAGACACAGATGAATTGGATTCACTGGTTGAACAGGGACTGGCTCGTGGCGTAGACACTGAAACATATGACTTGCACGATTTAATCCGTGAATTTCTACTTCGCTCATTAGACGAATCAACTAGAAAGGAAGTTCATAACAAATGTTGCGATTGGTACCGTTCACAGAAATCAACACCCGATTCATCAATTGAATTAATTTTCCATCTAACAAAATGTGATTGTGGAGAAGAAGCAGCAGATTTAGTTGTGGACAAAGGAAGGGAAATTGTCAATACAGGGCATATGGAACTTCTTGGTTTAATCGAATCAATTCCAGATGATAACTTAACAAATTTAATCAAGACAAAACTATACCAATTGAGAGGAGAAGTTTTGGTTCTACTAGGGAGATTTTCGGAGGCTAAAGATATTCTCCAGCAAACAATGATTTTCGCAGAATCGGATGGTTCAACGGTTATTGAGGCTGAAGTTTTATCCGCATTAGCTGATATTTCATTAAAGCAAGGAAATTCAGATGATGCGCTTTCCATGCATCGTGATGCTCTTAAGAAGTTTATTGAATTAGATGATGCCAAAGGTGCAGCACGTTCGTACAATAACATGGGATATTTACTGAGAAGGCGCAATGATAAGCCCAAGGCCTTAGAAGCATATGCGGAAGTTGAAAAAATTCTTTCACAATCAGATTCTGAAGAATTGATTGGTAGTCAATTGATTTTAGCAAGGGCATTTTTGGAATTGAATGAAATTGATAAGGCTAGAGACCACGCCCTCACCGCATTCGAAAAGACCGCTGATAGTGAGGATATTCAACTGCATGCAAGAGCACAAGCAGTTCTTGGTCGCTATTATGCAAAGGTTGGCGATTCAGAAGTTGCATTACACCACTATTCATCCGCCTTGGAAACAATGGGAGATGCAGGTGATTTGATTTCATTAGTAGAGATCACCACCTTGCTCGGAGAAGTATTGCAAGATGCAGGTCGGACTGAAGAAGCAATGGAGCATTATCGTGAAGCTCTTGTGTTAGCAGAAGCAAATGACTTGCGAATGCAAATTGGAGAACTTCTATCCCGCCTTGGTGGTGTAGCACCTGATAAGCAAAGAAGAATGGAATATCTGCAAAGGGCTTTATCCGTATTTAGAGAATTAGGTGCTAAGTCGAGAATGCGAGAAGTGCAAGCACAAGTTCACAGAGCAGTAATGTCAAGATAATCCTCGTTATGACTGAGGTCTATCGAGTTGGATTGTAGTAATTCCGTTATCATGAACTACCCATACTTTGTCCGCCCCACCGAGATAAATTTCTCCCTCGTGAGAACCGCTACCAGTTCCCGAAATTACTACACTGGTATCCAATGTACCTCCTTCATCAACCAATGTGATTCGGACATCGGTCAGAACTAATTTGAATCTTGATTCATCGGCTTCAGAATTTCTCCATTCGACCGATTCAGCATATGATGCCCCATCGATGCGGCTTGCTTCATCTGCTCTTTCAATCGCAGCAGCAATATCATCCATATTTGCTTCAATTGCATTTTCATTCCATCTAGTACGAGTTGCAGTCTCAATATCCCAAGCCCACACCGAAAACATTGTCAGCAACAATACTCCTAGTAAGAAAGTAAAAACATAGCCTAATTCGGTGGCTGCAGCGTGTTCATCTCGCCGTAATTGTAATTCTTGCATTAGATTTCCTCCCTAATATCAACGGTAAGAGATGACATTTGTAATGTGAATTGGATCGCATCACCATTAGTATGCCAAATAGATTCAGAAGTGCCGTAACTAGGGTCTGGTACCCAGCCAACATAGTCCGTTAACAAATCAATTCTTCCGGGGTAAATAGTCCAATCCTCACTTGATTCTAGACCATCCGCCGTCTCTATTGCAATTGCTTCGCCATAGGGTGAAGACCAGCCTCTACGTACTTCGTAGGCAGTAGTTGATGCTAGGGATTGACGGTGTTCCAATTCAATATCCAGAGTCATTCTGCCACCACCACTGATACTATTTGCAGCTGGATGCAATGATGGGATGGTGGCGGCAAAGCGTGGACCTGGCCCTCCTCTATCAGAAGGTGATGAAACGATGAATGCATTGAATTCCGGATGGTTGGTAACAACTGCTCCGCCACTATATGCAACTTCCATTCCGGTAATGGAAGAGGAGAATTGATATGTCAACCTCGATAGATGGAATGCCCAAGCAGTACCTATAGTCGAATACGAATTAGCCCCTTCAACACCTAATATTGAGATTGCCATACTAGCTGGGTGTAAACCATTCTTCCAACCAGCGACCAGATCAACTTCTGAACGTCCAGAGAATGATTTCCAAGGTAATGAGGTTGTAATCCATCCACTGGCTTGAACATGAACTGCTACACATCGTTGCTCCCCATCATGCATTGCTTGTATTAGTCCATCATCTCCGGACAAATGATGGACTCTAATTGGATTCCCATCTGCAACTATTTTGCTAGTTCCTTCGCTTGTTATTATCGTGGTAACTGGCGATTCATGCGTAAGTAGTGCGGAATGGTTGGCGCTCATAGTTGCGTTGTAGAAGGTTTGAGTTCCTTGTAGTGATGCAGATAATTTGTGCTGAATATTACTTTCTGACTGATAATGATGGTATGAGTTGCCGGAACTTGCACCAGTGTCATGGGCTGGGAGCATAGTGATTGAACTGACATTTTGCTGCATTGATGAACTATTGGAAGCATACCACGCTACAAAAATATCAGAACTAGCATCGATTATTGGCGAGCCATCAATTGATGCTGGTGGCCATGGAACAAAAGATGTTGATTGTCCTGCTACCGAAGTGCCACCACCTTTCCAAGTAATTGTGACAGAATCTGAAGAGGGATTTGTGATAGCTAATTCACCTAGTAGTCCAGGCGTGTTGAACTCATGACCTAACAATGCGCCATTATTAGATGGCCAAGAAGTTGCCCCTATTCCTCCATCTACATTTGTACGTAATAGTATACGGGAATTGGTACTTGTCGAAACATGAACCACCTCGGGTGTTAGCAAATCAATAGTGTGGGTAGATGCAACTGCTACGCGAGATGAACCGCTCGGTAGGGCGTAACTGGTAGTAGTTTCAATATTTCCTGAAATTCTTATTTGGTTTGCAACATCACTAACGACATGAATTTGCGATTGCCCTGCTGGTAAGGGGATTGACCAAGAACGCCCAGTCTTGTCTACGGGTGATGCGTCATTTGCTGAAACAACAGTTGCCCCGCCATCTCCCTTGGAGAATATCAGTGATAGTTGGTGTGAAGATTTCAAGGTTATTTCTCCACTATCTCGTAAATCCAAGGTGTGAGATTCATCGAGCGCTAATGAGAGTTCTTGTTTAGTGTCATTTTGGTAAATATCAATATCTATTGGACCCAATGGGATTGCTAGACCTGGCGCAGCAGAAAATAGTGCTTCATCAACCCAACTTGGTATCGAATAAATATAGGGATTCAGTGGTCCAAGTCTAAGGTCATCAACACAAATTGATTTCACTTCGCTTTCCGGATGACGGATGTCAATGGTATCGCCAAAATTTAATGCACCTCTCACCCGCAATGTGTTTTCTTCAAACCAAGTAGCCGAATACCACATCCCTCCGCGTGTTTTATCCCATACAATATCGCCATCTAGAGGAATTAATTCTACTTCCGTGGAATCACCTGGCATTCCAGTTTCACTTAATTCGGCAGTTTGTTTGGCTAATAGTATCATTTGAGATGACATGTCATGCCTTTCAACAGAACCTTGTAATTCTTCTATGACAGGGATCATTGAAACCATCATCATTCCAATGATAGACAATACGCCGCCGAATAATAAAACGGTAGCCACAGCAGCACTCACTGCCTCTTCGTCTCTAACAAAGTCGTACTTCATCGACTCACCTCAATTCTTTGTAAGTCTACTTCAAAGTTGATTTTTGCATCTTGAGTTTCAATTGTAAAACCGTCTGCACCACTTGCCCTTTGGTAAGGGGCATAGCCAGTATATGTGTCAAGCGTCCCACTAGCGCGATTTATTTTATAATCGGTTAACCAACTATCATGATATTGAGGAGTAATGACGTCATGCAAGTGATTGGTCACAACGAATCGCACATTGTAGGCATCACCTGTGAACAAAGTCAGTGCACCCAATGATTCAAAGTTAATCCCCATTGAATTGGATGAGCCAAGACTCCCGTTCAATGTAATATCGGTTAGTAGGATTGAGAATCGGTATTCACCATTTGCCAATGAATCAATTTCCATGTTTGGCAAACGTGTTACCTGCCATGGTTCATTGGGAAATCTTGAAGTTCTTGCATTATTCATTAACGCTATCTGGTGTTCACCTTCACCAAATGATGTGATGATAGTTAATCCAGACAAATATATCTCGAATTGTCTATGGATTGGGATGTTTTCCTCATCATATACCGTTATTAGTAGCCAATGTTGCTGGCTGATATTATGATTGATAATGATCGCTTCATGAGATGCTTGAAATGATTGCGTAATACTTGAGTCCTTATTTTCAATTGTTACACTGCGAGCAGTTTCATTAGCCGATAAAATTGATATTGCAGTATAATTAATATGATTTATCGTAGTTCGATCGGAACTAACTAAATCTGCAGAGATGGACCATTTCTCTATATTCTCAACCGGCAGTAGAATTGTAGATTTCAGTGAATAGGTGTTACGAATACCGGTCTCTGCTGGAGATGAGCCCGCAACATCGAGTCTGTCATCAATTCTATCTGCGATGGAAATAGCCGATTTCCAATTTGTATTATCTTGGAAATCTACCAGATATGGGTTTAGAAATACCCACACGCCACCCATTATGGTGACAACCATTGCCATCATCATAATGACTCCAAGAACTTCGCTTACCGCTCTTTCATCGCGAGATGAAGTTCGGATACGAGCATCGGGTAGCGACTTCACAAACAGCCCACGCCACTGACCACATTTAGCACTTGACCCTTTCACCCCCCTAAAGGGGGTGATAAAATGGCAGGGGATTTATTTTCATCTGTTCAATTCAGCGAGAATTTGGGTCTGCTCAGGAGCATCTTTGCCAATAAAATGAGTTATTTCTGGACCATCTTGAGATGAGACGTGAATATCTCCATCAAAGACATCGCCGATGTGGTAAAGCACAGTAGATTCTGCAAGGTGAGGTTGGTTATTTCTTTCACTCAAGTGAGTCAGTGTAATACTCCTGGTTTTTTCAGTACAAACCATGGACAAGAACTCGCCAGTTTGGTCGTTGGAAAGATGGCCTCCTCTACCACTAATTCTTTCTTTCAAAGAGTAGGGGTATGGGCCGTTCATCAGCCGATTATTATCATAGTTGGCCTCAACAGAAATATGCTCGCAGCCCTTTACATGTTGTATCAATTCATCCGTCCATGAACCGAGGTCGGTAATGATGGCAGCTCGCTCTTGTCCGTGGCTGATTATGAATGCGACATTGTCTGCTCCAGCGTGAGGAACTGGAACGGTTAATATTGACAGATCGGCACCAACTTTTATGATTTCTAATGATTCAAAATATTGGGTTTTCATAAGGTCTAAATCCAGTTCCTGTGCTGTTCTTTCATTGGCAATAACCGGTATGCTCCATTTGTTCTGGGCGACGCGTGCTCCACCACCATGGTCTCCATGGTGGTGTGAAATAACGATGCAGTCGATTTCCTCAGGAGTGATTCCAAGAATACCCAGTCTTTTCTTTAACTGGGCCCCGCTAAAACCTTGGTCGATGAGTATCTTCGCGTCACTTGATTCTAGTAGTGTGCAGTTTCCACGGCTACCAGTTCCTAAATGAGTGATTGATAATGACATTGCAACCAAATGTAGGCGGGCGCGTACGGGCTTTCAACAAACCCCATGAACTTCACCAAAATGATGTGTTTATTGGGTGAATAATCTGTCTCCATAGAGCATAACCAACGACTAATATCTAGGTTTATTTGCCAAAATGTATCGTCATTCCTTGATGTAAAGTACGAACAGTGCACCACCACCCTCATAAGTAGTGTTTTGAGGTTGACAGTTTAGCGAAGCGTATGCTTTGTCAAGGTGAATAAATTGCGTCGCAGTCAAACAACATTGCTCACAACACTGGCAGTCATAGCAAGTTTGCTATTTATGTCGCAATTTCCTGCAGTTTCTCCGGTTTCCAGTATACACCCGGATGATACTGAAGGGGCTAAACCGCCAGAAACTGATACCGATAAAGATGGTATTCCAGATGTACATGAAAATTTGTTCGAAGATTGGATGAATTGGAGTACAGTTGATGGTAGAGATATTATTATTCAAGGCATGGATAGAGATAATGCTGCAGATGCATTAATCGATGTTGACAACGATGGACTAAATGCTACCGAAGAATATTGCTGGCCATATCCAGCAAATTGTACCGAGGCTGGCTTTGCCCGCGGTCTTACCGGCATGATAGATGAAGAAGGCGATAGGCAATACCTCGACCCTCGTGTTTCAGACACAGATGGTGATGGAATGCCCGATGGCTATGAAGCATATATGTGTGCCAGAATTGGAGGTTTTGATTATACCAACCTTCGTTTTGACTGTTTTAGATTTGATCCACTAAATGCATCAGATTTTTCTGAGGACCCAGATGAAGACGGTTTTGATGTCGATGGAGATGGTATACTTTCATTATCTGAAATGTTTACTTCTTCAGAGGAATATAGATTCGGAGCACCTGATAATTACACTACCGAACTCGATGGACTTTGGTGTTCTGCATCATTGCCAGAAGGTTCTATATTGAAAAGTTGGCCTTATTTACCATCGGGTGATAATGCTACATTCAAAAATCTCTTGTCGGCATGTACTACAAACGCTACCAATGTTGTCGATGAAGATTTATGGCTTGGCTCCGACCCATTGTTGGCAGACTCAGACCGCTATCACTGGGATGGGTTTTCTATTCGAAGACTATTCCCAAGTTATGGTGATGGAATGCCCGATGGATGGGAAGCACATTTTGGCTTAGATCCATTAAACAGAACCGATGCACTTCTTGACCCCGATTTTGATGGCTGGGATTTGAATCGGGATGGAATAATTTCACCCGATGTTAGCCGTACGCTTACGGCCCTTAAAATCGGAGAAGAATTATCCAATTTTGAAGAATACTTGATTCACTTTGATAATGGTAATATGATCAAACCCGGATTGAAAACTGCATATCTCGGAGCTGAAGCATCAACTTCAGCCCAGTTCCCTTTGAGTTTCACTGCGGCTGAAGAAGAAATGAGTCTGATTCACCACGACGTCGTCGATTTGGATCTTAATGGTCAACAAATGTATGTAACTACGAAGTATGGTGTTACCGTTCTAGATTATGATACAAAAACAAGTACTGATCAATGGATGCCTCAGGGTGTTGAATTGCATGACTCAGTTATATTGACACAAGATTCAGTAGCATATGCAATGGCTATCGCAACATCGGTTGGTATGGTAATCGCACCTCTGCAAGTAGACGGCGGTTTGTCTCCATTAGCAGAATGGAATTGGGCCGAAATTGGCCACATTAACTCTTTACAGCATTTAGAAATTGAAGGTCAAAATCAGCAAATATTGGCCCTTGGTGATGCTGGACTTGGTAATGTTGTAGAACTTGATAGTGGAGCAAACATAATTACTATCTACGAACTTGGAAATGGTATCAAGAGTGCATTATTCGAAGCCAATGCAAGCGTTTCTTCAATCGCTCATGGCGCTCCTGGCGGTGGGGCATTAACTCTCTATATTGGAACTGATAGAGGATTATTGATCTCAGAAACCGCTTCAGCAAGGGACGACTCTACAGCCACATGGAGATTCTTTTACACACCTGAAACAACTGGTATATCTGCAATAGTCGATGAACTCCGAAGTTTACCCTTAGGGGTCATTGGCAATCCTGCAGAAGTCAGAGATGTCGTCCTCGATGGTTCGGATTCATCTAATTCTCAGGTTCTCTGGTTTGGAACTCCAGCGGGTTTGCATCGCATTGACCTTCTAACCGATACAATTACTCATAGTGGTCAATATCAACATCCTGGAATTGATGGGGTGGCGATTAAAGAAACAAATGATGTCTACTCAATCTATCCAACTGGGGATGAAATAATAATTGGTAGTGCATGGGGTGTTTGGACTCTTGCGGGAGATTACTCAACTATTTATGGACTTCAAAAGCAAGAAAGAATTCCCGGAGAAATAGTGGCAATTAGCGTTATGGATGTTGATGGAAATAGCACAATTTTCGCAGGAGCAAGTCCAGGACAATTTGCTAATCTCGAATTGATTGACCCTGGTGCAAATGATTCTGATAATGATGGTATGCCAGATGGTTGGGAAATTGCCCATGGACTTGACCCAACAGATCCTTGGGATGCTCAGTTAGATACAGATGGAGATGGATTGGATCTTAATCAAGATGGATTCCTAGAACGTCTTTGGACCAATCTAGATGAATTCCGTTATGTTAAAACGACTGAAAACGGATATAACTCTACAAATCCACAAGTTGGTGATAGTGATGGTGATGGCTTACCTGATGGAGCGGAATATTTCGGCTACTATTACGAACAAAGTAATTTATGGTGTCACTACAGTGTACAAAATGAGTATATCTGCAATGATCCAGCGGGATTAAATGCAAATGCAACTTATCTTAGTTTGACAAGTTCAGACGCTGGGTCAGACCCAATGAATTGGGATTCTGATGATGACGGAATGCCTGATGGTTGGGAAATCGAGCACAGGCGATGGATTGGTTCATCATATACAGGTGGAAATAACTGGACTTTAGACCCGATGCGTCCTGATGATGCTGGATGGGATGCTGATGGAGATGGCCTAGCAAATATCTGTGAATACCAATGGTCCTTAGTACGAGGTGCAGCAATTGAAGGGCTGTTATTGGAATCTCATGGAGAATCTTCGGAATCTGCTGAACAGTGGTTTATCGCTGACCCAAATAATGTCGATTCCGATGGAGATAGTTTGCCAGACGGTTGGGAATCTAAGGGTGCTTGTACATGGGACCCTTCGCGAACCGGAATTAATCCTCTAAACTCTTCTGATATACTGGAGAATCCAGACGGTGATGGTTTTGATATCAATCACGATGGAATCATACAACAAAATGAAGCCTTTGTCAACTGGTTAGAATTCCATGTTCGCAATAATTTGTTTGATGGAAATCAAACCTTAGATGGCGTTACTCTACCAGAGGGGCTATCCACTGACCTCTTCCAAAACATCAACGATTTCGGGACTCCTGAGGCTAACTTTGGAGAAAGAGCAAGTGGAGCTATTACCTCCACTCAGAGTTCAGAGATATCTGGAGCAGCAGACCCTCTTAGTGCCGATTCGGATTCAGATGGAATGCCTGATGGCTGGGAAATATGGTATGCTCGTTGGGATATATTGGCCGATGAATGGACTCTTAATCCTCTAGATGCGGCAGATAGATGGCAAGATGCTGATGAGGATGGAATGACTAATTGGGAAGAATATAATTCAATTGCACCACAATTCTCTGAAACAAATGAAAACCGAACATCACCTCAATGGTTCGTTACTACAGTTGGTAGCGCTTTTGCATTACAACAATGGCCAAGCATCCTCAATCCGGAATCGTTCGGAAGTTTCCTAACTTCAGAGCAAATCAATTTGACTGGTTTGACATCGGACCCAAATAATGTTGATACCGATGGCGATGGAATGCTAGATGGTGTGGAACTTCTATTCACTTCTTGGAATAATTCAGCACAAACATGGACGTTAAATCCTCTTGTTAGTGGTGATGGAAATTTCGATAGTGATGGTGATGGTTTAATTGACAAACAAGAGTTTGACCTAGTACATTCAAATCCGGATAATGGTGGAGATCATCCCTTTGATGCTCCTTTAATGCACTTAGATGGTGACCAACAACAACCGACTGAAAAAGCTCAAAGAGTATTCAACATCTTAATCACAAAGGAAACTAGAGGCAAAAGATTGCTTGACGATTTTAATGATTGGCAACAAGGTGAACCGCCAAATTCATTCATCTCAATGCTAATGGGAATCACAGATCCAACTTTACCCGATACAGATGATGATGGAATGTATGATGGATTTGAATATTGGTTTGCAGAATGGGATTTGGAAGAAAACCGGTGGAGTATGAACCCTCTAATCGACAATGATGTATTTTTGGATTCTGATGGCGATTCTTTTGATTGTGATGGGGACGGGGAGATTTCAATAGATGAACGATTTTCAAATTTGAGAGAATGGGAGTCAAGAACATGGGGTAAGTATCTGGATAGAGATTCAGTTCCAGCCAATGTTGGAATTGTTGATTTCGGTGAAGATGCGATTAATGCTTACGCTGAAGAACTAGGATTTTCTCAATATCAAGCACAACTTGCTCTGTATAATGATTTCATTGAGAAAAATCAAGAAAGTGCAGACAGAATGACAAAATTAAATTCTATTGACTCCAATAATTTCAACCGTACGCTAATCGGTGTATCAGACCCAACTCATTCCGACTCTGATGGGGATGGAATACCTGATGGATGGGAATATTGCTACGCTACATATGGAATGCCTGGATTGAGCACTCAAAATCACTGGGCAAGTAATCCAGTTAATCCTTGGGATGTAAATTACGATGGAGATAATGATGGTTGGTATAACCGCACAGCATTTGACGCACCTGCGGACCAAGGTAATTGGGATCAAAGAGTATTCACGCCTTCTGGAGTAATTGTCCAACCAGGTATAGGTGATTTGCCATTTACAAATTGGATGGAGTGGGATAATTCAACCCGCCCTGACCAAAATGATAGCGATAAAGATAGTGTGACTTACACAACTGTCGTTGTGAATGGTATTGTTACTTCACATACTCAAGATTTCAATCTTTCAGACGGTCGTGAAGTATTCAAATACGGTACCAATCCAAGTGATAATGACAGTGATGGTGACATGTTACCAGACTGGTATGAATATGACAAGGGATGGAATGAAGAGAATGATAATTATAGCACATTTATGCAGATTGAAGTCATTTGGATTGATTCTGCTAGCGGTGGTGTATGTGATACTTCTACAATGTCTTGTTTGCCACTATCCCAGCAAGGTTCAAATGGGACCTTGGGAAGACCTGATTTAGCATTTACTTGGTTTACCTTGGACCCAACAGATCCGCTAGATGCAAACTTCGACCCAGATATGGATGGTGATTGGGATTGTTCTGGTGCAGGATGTAATTATGAACCATATACTAACTTCCAGGAATTCTATGCTATCTCAGACAAAGATTTGACTAGTCCAAATGCAGTTCGGTTGAGCGGTATGGTCTATCAAGGGGCGCCAGTAACGGAATGGTGGCAATTGCGAGGTGCTTTGCTTCACATCGGATTATTTGATGAATCTACAAGTAATTATTTGAAGATGGACCAATCAAATAATATGGATATTAGATATGCATACATTGTTGACGATAAAGACACAAATTTCCTCTTATTAGATTCATCTGATGACCAAGTAATGCTAGCAGGAAATCGAACCGATCAATGGGAAATCTATTACACAGGCTCTCCCAATACATCTCCGGTTAGGAATGTCGGAGAGCATGAATTAGGATGGTATTATCTTGATTTAGATAATGACCATATTGCTGAAGGTACCGACCCAATGAATTGGGATACCGATGGTGATTGGATGGTAGATTGGTTTGAAGTTAACAATGACGAGGATGATGGTGTGCGAGGAGATTCTTCTCCAATACGCTATGATTCGCGTCAAACTGCTTAATAAATCGAAATTGTTTGAAAGCATTATTTGTAGGGACTAGGCGTCTATTATTATCTGCTTTAAGGAGATATGAAAGTGTCCTGTAACCGAATCCTTCAAAGGCCCATGAGATAGTGCAAAATTTGCGTGAGTCTTATGTCATCTTCAAATCCTCCCGGTCGCGGCATAATGTTTGTATTATTTGCCATTCTTGTTTTATCCCCAATGAGTCCATTAACAGACATTTTTGTGGATAAAGCAGAAGCAGCTGGAGTTGCTCGTCACGTCTATGAATTTAGTGATGGTTCTACTGAATATATTGCTCTCTTCCAAGGAGCTAATCCTGATACTGGTGCTCAAGTTACTCTACCAAAAGGTGCTTTAGTTACAGATGTTACAATGACACTTTCTGGTGCTAGTGCTACCGGATGGAGCCAAAAAATGACTGATAGCCGTGCAGATTGGAACAGGGGTACTGATTCGATGACCGATTCTAGAAGCGGTGAACTAAGTCTCGCTTTGGCCTCACCAGAGAAAGATTTTTTCCCACATGGTTATGATGAGACAGTCAATTCCAATTCTGATGCTTGGTTAGATAATGGCTCATACTCATTGCGCCAACCTCACACCTCAAATTCTACAGAGTCTAGATTTTCTACACAAGTGACAAAGACCTCATCTAGTTTGATGGCCCAAGGTCAAGGTGCAGTATTGAAACACCATGATTGGCTATTTTTATCAACATGGTCATCATCAAAATTCAGCAATATTGTTCAGAAACTATATCCTAACAATGCAAGTCGTCATTCAACAATAGTATTAGACCAAGCGCAATGCACTCTTCCACAAAAACATAGTTCAACTTATTATGGACAATATGGATTTAGAGATTGGACTATAACAGATGATGAAAGATTGTTTGGAATTCTATCTGGGTACAAATACACATACAGTTCATCGGCACCAACACAGTATCACAGAGTCGTGGAAATGGATATTTCACGCGATGATGTTTGGACATGTATCGATTCTTACGATGTATCGCCGCAATATGGCGATTATACTGGTATTGCATATGACCGTGAACAAGACCTTGTTTGGATCTTGCATAATTCTCAAAGAAGAATTGTTCCTTATACCTTTGATGGTAACTCACCAGGTCAATACACAAGAGGTCAGGAAAGTTATTCCTATTCCACTACAAGCGGTTCAACTTGGGAATGTGGTACTTCAGGTCAAATAGTTAGAGGCTTAGAAGTCAATGCTACATCATTCTTCATGCGCTGCCAAAAAGGAACAGTATACAATGATAAAGATCAATTAGAAGCCTGGGCAATATCAGGACAATCATCATCCTTGGTGCCACAAGCAGGAATAAAGCAACTCTCAGCACTTGGTTATGGATTGCAGTTTGATGGAGAACGATTTGTGACAGTTGACAGCGGATATTCTACTTGGAGTAGTAATACACTCTACTATCGGGAGTTTGGAACTGGTTGGCAATACGAAACTACACCAGCACCTGGGACAACCACTTGGTATGGGCCTGTAACCCACAGTTCCGATGATGTCGTAGCTGCAAACATGATCACCTATTCATCCGCAGCCTCCATTGGAGACCGAGTTGATTACTGGATATCTGCAGACAATGGAACTCATTGGCAGCAAGTCGAATCAAACGAAACGATTCATTTTGATTTTCCTGGAAATGAACTGGTCTGGAAGGCGCAATTAATTGGTTCAACAGCAGTTTCATGGTGGGTCAATTTGGAATATTCTACCGATTATAGCAATTCAGGTTCTTGGCTTTCCCCATTCTTCCCAACCGGAACTAAAGTTGGCAAGGTTAGACCAGTATGGGTTTTAGACGAACCGAGTGGTTCAACCGTACAAGTGATGGTTTCCAATAATAATGGGACCACTTGGCTACCGGCGGTCAATGGACAAGAGACTAGTTTCTCAACCGATGGTGCTGGCGGTATTCTACGCTACATGATAGACATGACCACCAGTGATTCCGCCACCTCTCCTCTTATGGATTCCTTTACCCTACATTACGAAGAGGGATATCCTGACCGACCCAAGATTGACATTGGTAACGATGGGATATGGGATTGGGAGTCACTTCAATTCCTCAATGAATCATCAGTTGAAGCAAGTGACGATTCTGTTGTAGATGTAGATGTCAAATTTACTCCTACTATGATTCAGGCATTCAATGATGCAATCCCAGAAAATGGCTTTGGCGATGTACTTGTGTCTCTTGCTGTTAAAGCCGCAACTTCAGGAAGAATTAAAATTTCAAACATCGATATCGCTTACAAAATGCAAACACGTGCAATAGATGCAAGTTTGGAAGGTGGACAAGCATCACCAGATGGGATTTATAGAAATCTAGTTATTAGAGTTGCCAATGGTGATGAAGTTGACCGTGTTACAAAAACAGTGGTTGCTCTTGAACACTCATATGGTGACAATCCGACATTTTCATGGGCTAGAGGAGATAGTTGCTCAACGATTGATGATGCTGGAGGAATCGTTCTATTCGATACATCTAATTGCACATCTATGATAGATGCCGACGGAATTCTTACTGTAAGAATGCCAATGAAAGTTAACTGGACTTGGGATGACGAAGGTAGTGCTCAAGCATATATTACCGTTGAAGATGATTTGGGAGTATCGGTAAATTCATGGGAAACTGAATCACTAGATCTCAATGTTGAGAATGATATCCAACTAGATGGGCTAAGAGTTTGGGAAGAAACAGGAAGAGAGTTATATCTTTTAGATTGGGTTCGTGGAGGATTCAATCTTTCATTTAGCGGTCAAATACACTTCCAAGGCTCGCAATTAAGCCCGGAGTCAGGTAATTTCAATTTGAGATTGCTTGGACAAAATGTAACTCATGATGGAGTACCAATCGGGGAAGCTGTTCTCTTAGCAGAAGAAGCAAACCCTGGATTCGGAGAGTATAATATTACAATTCAATCACCTCTTGAATCATCACCTGGAGGTATGGTTTTCTATATGCAGGCAGTGGATATGGCTAATGGTTCAACATTTGTAAATCCGGATTATAATAGCATGAGGCTCGTTCTTGATGGAAACTCCCCACTCTTACTATCTGTGACTCCTATGGATGGAGTTGAGCGCCATGCTTCGCCTTCGGGCAGTGGTCAATCAGTAGATGTCTTTATCCAAGATTCTGTAGATCCTCCTACCCAAATAACTTTGAATTATTGGATTGGATGTAAAGCCAGTGTTGCATTGGGATGCACTGATTACAATTTCGACGGACTTCCTAATGCAGATGAATATGAACTCAAGACCCTATCTTCACCTGAAACCAGAACTGGTGGATTGAATATATTCCAAGGTTCGCTAGATGATTCTATGCTGTCCCACGGCCAATATGTCTCTTTCTTCATCACTGGCAGGGATGCACAGCAAAATGAGGTTGCGATGGGCGGAGGGCCAGTTTGTCCAGATTCTACAAATCCATGCGGTTTCGCACCGGGTGAAGTAATCCCAGATTGGTCTGCAGATTTATCAACATATAGAATTAGAGAAGAATTTGAACCAGCATTAGATTTGAGCAATTCCACTGTCATAGGTCATAATGACCAAGAACCATTGCATCCAGGAATTGCCTATACCGCTCAAATAGTGTTGAGTGATAGAAATGGATGGGAAGATATTCAAACAGTTCAATTAGCATTAGGAGGAGATTTTTCTGACGATGACAATTCAATCTTCATCACCTTACAAGATGATGGAACCGGCCAACCAATGGCGCTTATGGAGTCCGGTTCATCTAATATTGCAGTATCGAATTTATATTCAACAGTTGAACTTGATTCAATCAATGAATCTATAATCGTTATCAAAGCAAGGTTCCAATTAACTTGGACCTTCCCAGAAACATTTGACACCAATGGAGTAGATCAATTCATTCCTAAAATATTGGTCACAGATCTACCTTGTAATGATGGAGAAATCACTCCTTGTTTCGAAGCAGAAGCCGGATTAGGTAATGATTGGTGGAGTTTAGATAATGATTTCCGATTCGACACAATGGAAGGACATATTCGAGCTGTTGAATTAAGAGATAGCACAAATCACTACAATTCTGAAGTATCTGAGACTTTGATTGGTGCGGGTCAAGCACTGAGGGTCAGCGGCCGCATCTTATTCTCTGAAGATGAAATGCCAGCACCAGCAGGCGCATTTGATGTTGTCTTTGGTGATTATGACTATGAGTGGAGAACATCTACTAGACTTGATGGTGAATTTAGTTTAGATTTGTTGATTCCAGCAGTTCGCTCAGGACATTTGGACCTCCGATTGAAGTTGGATGACCTACCAGGAATTGCCAATGATGAAACAAATATTATCCCTCGTGTTAGACTTGCAGTTGATAGCAGTAGGCCTACAATTTCATCAATTGCTTTGAATGAGGTTTCTTCGGGAGGAGAACTTTCGATAGGTGATTGTGGAGATTTATTGGTGATGCTAGAGACCATCGACGACCACGGTTTTGATTTAAATGAGCCAGCAGTGCTGCATTACCGTGTAAGAGCGGGTGAGGCAGAAATCTCACGAGGTAGTGTACCTCTTCCAGATACTACTCCTTTCGGAGATCAATTCTTTTGGACCGGTCATTTAGATTTGACCGATTCAGGAGCGACTATGTTACTACCGTCATATGTTGTTGATGTATGGGTTTCTGGCTCTGATGAATCAGGAAATCCGTTCGATACTTTCCAAAATTCTGTTAGTGAACCATTTGCTTCTTGGCCACTTGCATTATTAGGGCCAAGTTTTGATTTGGATGCAGATACGACTTCATTGAAGTGGGACGAACCGAGTCCAACTACAGGAGAGCAAGTCAATATGGTTCTCAATGCCAAGAATGATGGTGGTAAGGGCGATGTAACATTTGTTCTACAACGATTGGTCGTTGGTGGTAATTGGGCAGAAATCAGTATTTCAGAACTAGAAGTAGGTGCAGGAACAGAAGTTCAAGCCTCCCTAGGGACCATTGCTGATGTCGCTGCAGGAGAGCAAATTGAATTTAGAGTTCTTGTTCTAGTCGATGGTGTAGAAATGGATCGAAGAACTGTCGACCCTCTTATCATCAAACACCAAACTTCTAGAGATGTCGATGCATTAAAGGAACAAGCAAGTGAAGGTCAATTTACAATAGCCATGTTCGTCATCGCTTTGCTCTCTGTTGGATTTGGAGTCTATACGATGGTCATGAGTAGAAGAATCTTGAAAGGTGAAGAAGTGGATGAGAGTGACCAAACTGCTGAAGTGTTAGCTGAACTTGATGTCAAGGAACTTCCTTCGATCGAACTCGGTTTACCACCACCACCTGGATTGGTATTACCTGCTCCAGTAGGACTTGCGGCAGTAACTCCTACACCAGCACCTCAACCTATCGCTGCTCCTTTGGTTGAAGAGAGAGCAAACGTGGCTGCTGAGGAATCACGAGGAGCACCTCCTCTTCCTCCAAGTGGTCTTCCAGAAGGTTGGTCACAAGACCAATGGGAAAGCTTTGGTTGGCAGTATTTAGATGCTCTAAACGGCTGATAATTACTTGATCAACTCTTATTGGATGTATCGAAATGGCTGAAGAAGATATCGAAACTGCTTTGGAGGGAATGGTTACCCTGCAAGAACGAATGGTTCACTTGATTCAGCAATTGAGTATGCCATTGGTAGAAGTCAGCATGGTAATTTCAAAACAAATTTCTGGATTGATGAAGTCCCTTAATGAGCATATTGAACTTACCAATGAAGTCTTTCCAATCAATGCTACACAAGCATGGCAATTAACAGCTGATGATACTGCCGATTCACCAACTCAATCATCGTTTGAACTGGAAAAAGTAATGTCAATAGTCGATGAGGAGAGAATGGATATCCTTGAAACTCTTATCAGAGTTACTTTGATTGAAACTGATGCCAATTTGGTTGATGCCCTACTAGCGCTACGGCCATGGGAACAAATAGCACGTACTCAACTATCAAAAGTAAATGGTCCAGGGCAACTATTTTCACCGATTGAAATACCAGAGGATTGGTAAACGAATGAACATGACTTTGAAATGTGAGGAAGTAGGCGATTATTCATGAACAGTAAGCCACTCATTGTATTGCTGAGTATTTTATTGCTCACCCCTGTTCTTTCTGGTTGCTTAAGTGACGATGTTCTGGGCGATGTAATCCCTCAAAAAAAGGGCGTACCAGGCGGACTAACAATGGCTTGCTTGACAAACTCTTACACAAAAATGATTATTGAGATAGATTTTGAATCTGGCTATAAGCCTGAGACCTCCAGTACAGACCTTCTAAAACTAAGAATTAGTGAAGTGTGCAGTTTCTCCAAAGGGATTACAACTGAATTCACTGAAACCAATTTTGCAGATGTCGGAACTTGGAGTGCTGATGATGTTAGAGAGCAAGGTTGGGACAATAAGAAAGCCGATCCGACCGATGGTAAGACCCTTCGATGGCAATTGATATTCCCTGCTGAAACATATGAAGATGACAGCGTATTAGGAGTGGCAGTGGATGCTTCAACGATTGCAATCTTTGGCGAGTCAGTTGATGACGCTGCAGGTTTCCTCAACCGACCTAGTGCGGAAGATGTTGAGAACAGTGTAATGGTCCACGAGGCTGGGCATCTATTAGGCCTAGTCAATTTAGTATATACTTCACCGGTAAATCATGAATCAGCTGACAAACCTGGCCATTCTGATAATGATGACTCTGTAATGTATTGGGCGATTGAATCAAGGAATGTAGGCAGTTTCATTTCAGGTGACTTGCCTAATGAGTTCGACCAAGATGACAAAGATGACCTTGCGGGGATTGCTGCCGGAACGATTGAAGTCAGCGATCAAATCTAATCTTGAAATCATTTTTGATGGATACCATCAAAGTTGATTTTCTCCAACCTCAAATCTTGAATTCATTTTTTGGTGGATACAATCAAAGTTGCTTTTCTCCAAGCCTCAACAATAGAAAATAGCCATAGTGCAACCCAAAGAACAACAGTTAATGCGAGTGGTATTTGTAGCAAAGTCCAATCCATTGCTTTGCGATGATTACGGTTGAAATGTTGACCTAAGAATAGGAACGGAATTGCTGCTGCTAGTGCTGCGACTATCGGACGCAATGACCCCCACATACCTACTCCAAATGTTATTTCACGCCAAATCTCTTTGATTAGAGATAACGGCCTCAAACCTCTTTTTTTGGCGGGAAATTGTACGACTATGTCATCCACGATTATCCGCCCCATCCATCAACTGTGGCAGGGGCTTTGTCAACATGACGGCTGTTTGAGGCCCAATATATCAAAAACTGAGACCAATAGCACATGACCGGTGCAGTGATGAGGGTTCTTCTAACAGGCTTCCATCCTTTCGCTCATCACCAAACAAATATTTCTTGGCAGGTTGCTAAATCATTTTCAGAAAACGTAATTGTAACCGACCCATGGCTACAACATAGGGAATCAGAAATTGGCGATTTAGATGTCACTATAGATGTAAATGAATTGTCTGTTGATTTAGATGGCTCAAAAGTTGTTTCGAAATTACTAAAAAGTGGAACTAAATATGATGCAATAATTCATATTGGTCTTGCAGAAAAATCACTACTGCCAAGGATAGAAAGGATTGCTAAAGATATTATTGATATGCGAATTGAAGATAATAGTGGCCGCAAAGTTGTATCAACAGCAATTTCAGGAAAAGGAGATTTGGCCTCAAATATCCAGCACTCCTATTGGAAACTTGAAAACTTTTCAAACCAATTAACGTTTAGTGATGATGCTGGAGAATTTTTGTGTAATGAAACACTATACAGAACTCTGGATACAATACAACAGCTTCAGTTAAAGGACCAATATGAGAGAGAATTACCTTGTTTCTTTCTTCATCTTCCTCTAGAGGAGAATTATTCAATAAACGATTGTCGTGAAATAGTAAAGGATTGCATAGCACATATGCTGTTTCCACCAGTTGTAGAAGTCGCAGCGGCATTGATAGAAAATGGCGATTCGTTTTTGATAGCAAAGCGCATTGAAGGTGATGAATTTGAGAATAAGTGGGAGTTTCCAGGTGGGAAATTAGAGTTTGGAGAAACTCCATTGATGGCAATTGAGCGAGAAATAATGGAAGAGTTGGCAATCGATGTTAGAGCGATTAGCCATGTTGGTACTTGGCATCATCAATTAATTGACAAAGAAATCTGTCTTCATTTGATAAAATGTCAGTCTGATGGAATGATTGACATTGCCAATACACAAAATCTCACGGCACATTCACAATTAGCGTGGCATCCAACAGACGAGTTACTTGAAATCGATTGGATTGGTTCTGATAAGAAGATTGCCCAGTTCCTACAACGTGTAAAACCCGAATAACACGCACTACGAGCCATATTCGGGGGAATTGGCAGGGAGGGAATCATTCTAAGTTCACATCTATCTTTTATCCTAGTGATTGATTTGAATAATGACAATATCTACATGTACTAATGTCGGGTCGGCGGGCTATGGCTGCTATAGACGACTCTTCCGATGATAAGGCAATTAATTTAGAAGAACCTTCTGACCCTGCCGATTTAGCCACTGGAATTACGGATTCTGGCAATGTTAGCAACATTTTTGAGCAAGTGGGAATAATGAATATGTTTATTGCTCTATCAATCGGATTGATCTTAATCTTCACCGCCACTGCAGGTGTGATCACAAGCAATCTTTCCAATAGCATGGATGACTATGATGAACGATTAGATGATCTCGAAAACAGTGATGACAATCAAAATTCGGAGTTAGCACTGTTGAAGCTGCAAGATGATGACTTTCAAGAACTAACGCAATCAATTCTTGATGATTTATCATCTCTCTCATTGCAATACAACCTATCTCAAGTAGAAACCACAACTATGATGCAAAACTTCACTGGTCAGTTCGCAGACCAAGAGTTTGCAGTTACTTTCTTGGAAAGCATGATCGATTCGGTGACAGAAAACAATTCTGCGAACTTTACTACCATTGAATCAACGATTCAACAAAACCTTGCAACGCTTTCTACTGACGTGGATTTGTTGAGAACTCAAACTTCTGAACGAATCGAATCGTTGCTGGTCGTATCACGACCATTCGAAGGTAAGATTGCATGTCCAATAGTCGATCAATACTATGATGATTTGAACTTTATCATCACTGGATATGACGATGGAAATGGCGACGGTATTGCAGGAAATGGACTTTTGGAAGACGATGAAATTGTCTATGAATCCAGCGAATCTCCATATTGTTCTGGACCTGATGCCATGCATTTGCTAAAGGATATTTATGACGGTCCATCATCACCTTATGTTGCACACAGCAATAGTTTTTATTGTAAATATACTGGTAACGGGGCTGGAACTTTTGAACAAACATTGAATTATGTTCCGTATGAAGTCAGGATAAATAATGATGTTTCAAACTGCGGCACAATGCCTTTTGCAGGTAAAAATGAATACAGTGAAAGCTTTGATCAGTCTTATTTTGGAGATTATATTCCCTCGGAACTCCGTGATACTTTAATTAAATCTATGACTCTTAACAACATGATTCTATTTACTGCTTCAGATAATCTACATGGTAATGAATTATGGGTGACTGATGGAACAGAAGAAGGTACTACACTGCTGAAAGACATCAGTCCTGGTTCAAGCAGTTCGCTACCTAACTTCCTTTTAGAGTTTGAAAATAAGATTTACTTCACAGCAAATGATGGAACTCATGGTGTTGAATTATGGGTGACAGATGGAACCGAATCAGGTACACACATGGTGATAGAGACAAACCTAAATGGGAACTCAAACATTAACAAAATAGTTGAATTCAATAACAAAATGATATTTGCTGCGGATTCGCAAATTGATACGCCTACTGGGATTACAGATTTTGGTTCTGAGTTGTGGATTTCTGATGGTACTGAAAGCGGTACTATGCTCCTCGCGGATATTAATCCAGGTTCTGGAGATGGTGCAGATTATTATTGGTCATTACAAGAATATGCTATCATGGATGGCAATCTTTACTTCAAGGCAATTAATGGTGTCAATGGAACAGAATTATGGGTGACTGACGGAACTCCAACAGGAACTGCAATGTTGGTTAACATTGCACCCGATGATGTAGTGGAAGACAGTTCGGGCCCAGCAAGTTTCGAAGTAGTGGGTGATAAGTTCTATTTTACAGCAGACAATGGCACGACTGGTCACGAGCTGTACATATCTGATGGTACTGCTGAAGGAACTTCTATGGTCAAAGAGATTGTGAACTACACCTCTTCTTCCGGGTATAACTATGGAACTTATGGACCATTTTATCCATTAGGAGACAGCGTAATATTTACCGCAGTAAATTATAATACAAGTACAACTGTTGATCATAACGGAACAGAATTGTGGATTTCTAACGGAACAGAAGAGGGCACATACATGTTAAAAGACATAAATCCTGGAATCGGTAGCAGCTCTCCATATGGCCTTTATCTCTATGAGGGTAATTATTACTTCTTAGCTAATAATGGAGTTAATGGAACAGAATTGTGGATGACCAATGGTACCACTGAAGGGACTTCCATGGTTGCAGATATTAACCAAGGTGCGGGTTCATCCGGAATTGAATTTAATGGCGTTGAGTTGTATGATGGTAAAATGTATTTCTTCGCAGATGATGGAGTAAACGGCAAGGAATTGTGGGTTTCAAACGGAACTGAGAATGGAACTATGATGATTAAAGACCTACGAATTGGTGCTGGCGACTCTACTTTGGATAATGTTAATCCTTCCTTTTATCAATTCAATGGAAGTATGTACTTCACTGCAACAGACGGAATTCATGGTCTTGAATTGTGGGTTACTGATGGAACAGAAGCGGGTACAAGAATGGTGAATGATCTCTATCGTAACACTGGTTCGAGTTACATTCATTCATTCATGACACTCGGAGATAAGTTGATATTTGCAGGATATGAACCAATTAATGGAATTGAACTTTGGTACCTCCAAGGATAAATAAATATTTCAACGAGTGGCTACATTCGCAATTGAATACCTTCTATAGGCTTCATTACGGACTTTCACAAGAAGAGTATATTCTTCAGCCGCGATTCCTTAACAAGAATCTGAACAAACGAATCAAGAGATCATCACTTGACTAATCGTTGTAAGGAAGGGCACGGGGTATTGAACTCATTAATCGTTTAATCAAACCTAAGCAAGGTAGTGTTGTAAATGTCAATAATAGCAGAATCTTATTTTATTTGCAACTTGTATATCTTGTATTTTGTAAACCCCTTTGTTTGAACCCATAACCGTTTGAATTGTAATTTAAATAACATTGAGAAGACTCTTTTTATTGAGTTAATTGTTAGAAAAACATATGCTTTCAATCCGGGCCAGTATGTTATTTCAAATCCACAACCTTCCAATGCCGCTGCCATTTTTGGATTTCTGGTACAACTAATAATAATTTTATGTGGAGTAAGTTCAATTGCCTTTAGAATCAATTTCTTGGCATTACCTTTGCCTCTGAATTCTGGGTCAATAATAAATGTAGTAATCTCAGCTGTTTTACCATAATCCCGAATATTGGTATATCCAATAAGAGATCCATCATTTCTCAATGTAGTAACATTACCTGTAAGTAATCTTTGCTCTCTCTTTAGGCTATGAGGTGGGCGAACTTCAAGTTCTTGTGATAACATTTCACGTAACCACTGCGCGTCCTGCATAGTCGTTCTAAATTGGAATTATCTAATGGTCTTTGATGTTATAAGGTTACAATTTGCTAATCAAACCCAAGTTGCAGCCTTGCCATCTTCGTCCATTGTTTTCTCATCGCCTATTGTGCGAGGTACCTTGTCTCTTCCTGAATGCCAGGTCGCAGCCTCCAGCCAATCACCTAAATCATCGCTTGTAAGTGTAACAGAAATTACGCCACCCAGGGGGATGTCGTTTGCTAAGGGGAACGCTATTTTCCCGACCATTGCAGCTTGCCTGGTCAGTTCAAAAGAAGTAGTTCGTCCTTCTAAATTCTTACACATTGAATCTAATGCAGTATCCAATATTCTCTGATTATGGAGTAGTTTTAGATAATGTGTAAGGTCCACTTTTGTGGCCTTCCAATTGTAATTGGAACCTTTGCCAAGCACAGGTTCAGGGCAGTTTTCCGGAATAGGGAATTCCGGAAAGATTTGCAGTATTGCTTGTGCAATCTTTGTAGGTGAATCAGCACCTAATAGAGTCGTTTCGACACAAATCTCTATGCCTTCACCAACCCCAGTTAATCGGAGTAGCGGTGCTGACATGTTTTGGTCGACATGTCGCCACTTGATGAACTTGTCTTTACTAGTAATTTGAGGGCGAAGTGTCAAAGTCTTTCACCTATGGCCAGCACTCATGACAGCGATGGTTGGACCAACAATCGCCACTGTCATTCCCGTTCTCAATGAAGAGGGACATATCGGTAAATGTCTTGAATCTTTAATAGCACAAGATCATCCAGCAGATGACCATATTATTCTGGTACTCGATGGTGGCTCTAGTGATAATAGTAAAAGTGAAATTGAACAAGCAATCGAAAAATCACAACAAATCAATGGTCCTAAAATTGAATTGATAGACAACCCTGGGAGGCATGTTTCAAGCGCTAGAAACCTTGCACTGAGCCTAGTTCCGCAGAGCGTTACTCATTTGATCGAATTAATTGGCCATTGTATTGTTCCTAAGGATCATATTTCAACACGGATCAAGTCATGGCAAAAATACGAGTTACAAGCAAAAGAGAATAATTCCGCACCATTAGGTGCCTTAGGAGTTAAAGTCTTGTCTCGAGAAGGCGACTTGGGAATGTTTGAATCATGGGTAGAGGGTGCCCTCTCATCTCCATTGGGCAGCGGTGGAGGGCAATTTGACAACTTCAATTCACCTGGTAAAACAAGGATTCCTGCTTTTGCAACCCACCTACGTTCAGCAGTACAAAAAGTCGGGGGCTGGGATGACGATTTTATCAGTTGTCAGGATAGTGATTTGTCTATGCGGATGATAGAGCAGGGTTATTGTTTGATGCGATGCCCAGAAACTACTGTCTCAATGGCAAAAAGAACCTCGGTGATGCGATGGTGGAAGATGGGTCATCGTTACGGTTTTTGGCGTACTAAAACCGTTGTTAGGCATCCGAAAAGAATTAGCTTGCGTGAATATGCACCTTGGTTTGGTTTAGTATTATCAATGGCCTTATTTGCACTTTCAAGTGAGTATTGGATGATTCCTGCGGGATTGTATGGGGCTGTATTACTAGTAGAAGCATTGAGAAGTTCGATACGCTGTAGGAGAATATCTCTCCTTGTTGGTATACCAATTTGTTTATTGATGCTCCACACAAGTTTCTCGATAGGACTAATCGATGGTCTAATTCGCAAAGGAAAAGCATCATCAGATAGATGAATCAAACACTGCGCATACTTCGGTTACATTGATGAAAGAAAACAAATACAGAATATTTGGTGATAGTATGAAAGCGCGACCAGTGACCTCTTTGGCGATGATTGTATTGCCGACTATTATTTTGGCTTTTGTTCATATCACCGTTACTCCATTGAAAGAAATATTTACAATTGAACCTATGCTGATGTACGCATGGTATGCTATGGGGGTAATCATTGGCATTATCACGTGGAGGAAGACAAGGATTGTCAAGGATCATGAATTTAGAAGATCTGAGGTCATGAAAGGAATGAAGGGAGTATATGCTGCTGAAGAGGCTGGCGTTTGGAGTCAAAACGCCTCACTAGATAGTGAGATTAGTGCTGAAGGCGAGGCTAGGTTAAATGGTCAAGTTTCCGCTATTGATGGAGAAGGTCCAGAAATGGAATTGGATATGGATCACAAAGTAAATGTTGATTTGTTGATAGAATCTAAGAACATCCAAAAAGCTTCTATGAGAGCAACAGGCAAAGGGTCATTGGATTCAGAAAAACTTGATTCAACCATTGGTGCAGTGAGGAAAACTGGCTCAATGGATAGGGTATTGGATTTCTTCGGTGAATTATTTTCTGGTAAAGATGCCCGTCAAAGTCGTAGTGAATCTCGTAATGCGCAATTACTCGCAGCATCAAGAGCAAACCCTGTAGTAGCGCAGAGACCGGTCGCTCCTATACAGCAGAAAAAGGATACTGGAAGAGAGGAAATAAAAATGACATCCATGACCGATGATGGAGGGCATGAAACATTTGTCGATACAGAAGGTACAGTCACTTCACAGAAAGAAAACCTTTCCGAAACAGAAAAGGTATATGCTTGGGACAAAGAATTGAATACTAACCAATCAAACAAGGATAGTTTGGAATCTATGGCAATGCTAGGAGGTTCTCGATCAACTACAACCCCGCAGATGGCATCAGTAGCTGGTGTCAAATGTGGCAGTTGTGGAGTTGCAGTAACTGGTACAGAAAGATTCTGTGAAGGTTGCGGCTCGTCTCTATAAGAGCAGAGATAATCGTTAATTGACCAGCCTAGTAAAGCGTGATGTTCAAAGAGGGGCTTCTATCCCACTGAGATTGTTAGGTGATTAGTGTGGCTGAGAAACGAGACTACTATGAAGTTCTAGGTGTTGCTAAGTCAGCATCTGATAAAGATCTCAAGAACGCATTTCGTAGCCTAGCGAGAAAGTATCATCCTGACCGTAGTACCGAGGATGATGCAGAGAATATGTTTAAGGAAATTCAAGAGGCATATGCTATATTGTCAGACTCTCAAAAGAGAGCGCAATATGACCGCTTTGGTCACCAAAGTGCTGGCGGCAATCCATTTGGCGGTTCCGGAGGCTCTGGTGGTTTCAATATCAATTTAGAAGATTTATTCGGTGGAGATATCTTTTCTTCAATGTTTGGTGGCGGAGGAGGAAGACAACGTAGCAATAAACGCAGAGGAAATGACATTTTGGTACGTCATACAATCGATATGGAAATGGTCCTGAATGGGTCGAGTGAAGAAATCGAACTAGACCTACCTTGTCAATGTCAATCCTGTGATGGAACTGGTGCTGAAGATGGAGAAACTACTCAATGTTCTCCATGTGGTGGACAGGGCAGGATGCGTGTAAGACAGCAAATGGGTCCTTTTGTTCAAGATGTGGTTAAGGAATGCCGAGACTGTTCAGGAGTTGGCGAAATTGCAAAATCACGTTGTCAGGATTGCAGAGGTTCAGGTAGGGATACCAAAGAAGAAACAATTCGTTTCGATGTACCTCTTGGTGTTGAAAATGGAACACGGATGAGAATGCGTGGCAAGGGAGAGCCAGCGCCTCGTGGAAAGGGTTCTCCAGGAGATTTATTCGTGGAATTGGAGATACAAGAGCATCCTTGGTTTGAGCGACAAAATTCGGATTTAATTATGTCCTTACCAGTTGGGTTTACTGATTTAATGTTGGGTGCAACTATCAAATTACCACATATAGATGGGGAAGACTTGGTTGTCAAAATCCCTTCTAATTCTAGTGCAGGCCACACCATTACAATTCGCAAGAGAGGTCTGCCTAGTTCAAGAGGCGGTGGCCGTGGAGAAGTAGTAGTTCTCCTCAAGTTACATGTTCCAAAGAAATTGGACAAGGCTACTAAGAAGGCATTAGAGCAACTTCGTAAAGTTCTATCACCTAAAGATATTGAGGCGAGAATTAGAACGGATGCAGAAGATCGCAGAACCAATTGAGCAAGTCGTAAGTTCTAGATTAATTTCTCTGTATCATGGCTTTGATGTAATTATGAGTGTACCCATTTGAAACTTTTCAAAGCGCTGATTTTAATTTGTTGGATTTACTTTTCGAACTAGAAAATCTCATTCCCGAAGATTTCCCGTGTTTTTTTCTTTCTTCATCGATTATTGATGAGAAACTTGTATAGGTACCAACCAATATTCCTGCCAGCAAAGGTATGGATGCTTTAATCATAATGCGCTCTTTTTTGAGCCTTTTCCCCTCTGTCACCGAAATTTCGATGCTACTAAAAAATGAATTTTTTATGGCCAAGTGCTCAGTATCTTTCATTGGATCTAACTGAGGCCAATTCTCGATTCCATGCTTTACCATGTATGCTATTCTTGATTCATGAAGTTCTTCATATTCA
>Ga0307985_10000204_pt1 | contig 35509 bp, 31 predicted proteins | sample EllFjometageno80_FD_203155 | JGI IMG/M metagenome (GOLD analysis project Ga0307985, IMG submission 203155) | Marine microbial communities from Ellis Fjord, Antarctic Ocean - #80 | ecosystem: Environmental > Aquatic > Marine > Unclassified | place: Southern Ocean | collected 2014-10-09 | reverse complement strand
GGATTCCTTCCGCTTCTGAGACACTCGTGATGTTGATGCAGCGTCGGGCAGGTGATCCGGGCTATTCGGTGGTTGCGGACCAATGGCAATCAGCGTGCAACTGACTGCCCAAGACCGTCGGGTTACATGCGAACGACGATTTCGTCGGCTATCAGATCCGAGGGCTCTTGAGCCAGTTCAATTCCAGCGTGGTGATGCAGGAAATTGCGGTTCGCGGCTTTAACGGCGTGTCGGGGTCGGGGACTCGATGCCAGTACGGCCGTTAGCTCGTCCACAGATGTGGTCCGGCTGAAGTTTCCGCCGTCTGTCTGGAATAGCGGCGCGGTCTCACCATGAGGGTTGTGGTAGGCAACGTCGACGCCAAGGGCGAGTGCGTCAAGGCCCACGGTGCTGAACCGCGTCACAAGCCACGAGCAGCGCGGCAGAAGCGCACCAATTGGCGATGATGCAACCGGCTGCGAGCTTCGCCCCCTTTCCGCTGTATGTCTCGATAGCTGCCATGGCTGCTGCGCAGCATCGGCGGCGGTCGCAGCGCTACGGACCCAAGCTCGCCGGTGCTCGGAGAGTACGCCATAGGAGAAGTTCGAGTTGATGAGTACGTCGGCCCCGACATCTCCGGGCTCGGAGTGCCATAGCTGACGTAATCGCTCGCTACCAACGACCGTGCACCGGTCGGGTCCAAGCTCCTGTGCACCAGCATCACCCAAGGCAAATACGTGATCCACGCGCCGGTAGGCATTGCGGGTTCTGCCAGTGTCGTCGTCGGAGTAGTCCTGTACCCCTTCAACGAGACCAAACGTCTGTAGGCCGGAACGTTTGGCTTCCTCGACGAGCCCACGGGGAACTCCCCAGTCGTTCATGACGATGATGGCTCGGGATTGCTCGATCAGGTCGTTTGGATGGAGCGGTTCGCCGACCCGGTGGCTGGTCGACTCGGTCGTCCGTCGAATGCGACGCACAGTTGGCCTAAACCTATAGAGAGGCTTCCATGGAATTATTGGAACCACAATTCGGACAGGCACATCCTTGGCCGCCAGCGCCGCGGCCACTCTCTCAAGTTCAAGGAGGTGGTACTCGGCCTGGGCCACGAGTGTTACCGCTGCGGCGCCGTCGGGATCACCAAGGCATGCGTATCGGATCCTCATCCGGCCCGAGCCCTGCTCCGAAAGGGTTCCGGTCCGGCTGCGCCTGGTTCATCAAGAGTCGGTTCCGCAGCGCGTGAGTAGAGCAGACGCGCCTTCATCTACTCACTACCGAGCCTTGCCGTCACCCCTCCGTCGACTATGAGCATCTGACCCGTTGTGTAGGGTGACTGCTCAGAGTCTGCAAGATGAAACACTGACGGCGCAATCTGATCAGGAGTTGCGACAAAACCGAGCGGGGTCCCCGCCACGAGATCCGCAAAGTTGCCATCAACGCCATCGACGTGTGGACGTCGATCGAGCCCATCTCGCAGCATGGCCGTATCGACAGCTCCTGGCAGGACGGCGTTGCAACGAACGCCTGCGGCAGCGAGTTCCACGGCAGCGGATCGGGTCAGTGCCGCCAACGCGCCCTTTGATATCGCATACACGGCTACGTTGACCGAGGTGGCGATGGCATGAACCGACGAAATATTCACGACCGCGCCCCGTGACTCGGCGAGCAACTCCGTCGACTCTCGAATTGTTTGGAAGGCGCTTCTGACGTTTGTGTTGATCACAGTGGACCACTCATCGTCCGTGGTCTCAGCGATCGGCTTGTTCAGCTGGACTGCTGCGTTGTTGACAATGGCATCGAGCCGACCGCCGTTGCGAATAATCTCGAAGGCCCGAGCAACTTCACCGTCTTGGCCGATGTCGGCGTGGATGAACTCGTCCGGCATGTGCGACGACTCGGGCTTTCGCCGATCGATCCCGATCACCCTCCAGCCTTCAGCCTGGAATTTGCGCACAAAGGCTCGACCCAGACCACCGCACGACCCAGTGATGACGACGCGGCGCGTCATGACAACTCGATCTGCACATTGAGGACGTCGGCAAGGTTCTGGATAGATCGTTGATGGACTCTGGCCGATGCCTCGAGAGTGTTTGAGGCGTTGTGACTCCCAAAGATCACGCTGTCGAGGTCCTGAAGGGGGTTGTCCGGTCTCGGAGGCTCTTCTTCAAGTACGTCGAGGGCAGCTCCTGCAAGACGGCCTGACCGGAGCGCCTCCGCAATGGCAATGGTCTCAACGACCTCACCGCGTCCGGTATTGACGAGATATGCCCCGGGGGGAAGCAGCTGCAGGCGCTCGGCGTTGACCAGATGACGAGTTTCGGCATTGAGTGGACAGTTAACCGAGACCACGTTCGAAGTTGACATCAGTTCATCGATATCAACCACAGTTGCGCCGTCCGCGATAGCGGCGTTCTGTGCTTCCATCGATGGATCCGACCCGACGACGTCCATTCGAGCGACAATTCCTCGCCGCACAACGGCTCGACCGATGCCACCAAGACCGATGATCCCGAGGCGCAAACCGCCGAGCGAGTGACCAGCTGGCTTGAACCACTCCCCACGTCGAACGGCTGCGTCAATTCGGTGCAACTGGCGCAATAGTAAGACGATGTAGCCGAAGGTGATGTCAGCAACTTCCTCGTCGAAGGCTCCCGGCGTGTTCGTGATGGTGATCGCGCGTTGTTCGGCGTGTTTCCGGTCGATCCCGTCGACTCCGATGCCCCACTTAGAGATCACCCTCAGCTCTGGCAGACGATCGAGCACGTCAGATGTGAACTTGTCATCACCGGCGACAACACCGATACACCCCTCGAGGGCGGTTACTAGCTCGTCTCCTTCGAGGTGTTGCCCCGGAATGGTCGGCACGACGACTTCTAGACCCGCTGCCTCCATGCTTGGTCGCCACTGATCAATGTCGCGGATCAGTTGGATACAGGTCACGCCAACCTTCATAGCTTCCCTTCGCTTTGCAGCCGGTGGAGTGCCTCTGCGAGCACAAAGTCTGATTCTTCGTCGATGTCGGTTGCTTCCAATGGATCGATTTCGAAGAGAAGTGGCCGATCACCAAAGCGGCGGCCTGCTCGCACCTGTTCTCGGGTGAATACATACATCCCCGAGTTCTCTTCGTAGAGAGGAGGGAGGTCCTGAGTCCGTAACAGGATGGCCGGGTCGTGATTGACAGCGTCGCCAGCTTCGTTGTACAGCCGTGTTTGCAGTCGAGTTACGGAGAAAAGCGAATCGTGGTCTCGGCTCGCATCGAGCGTTGCTAGAGCGGCCGCGATGGTCGTGGATCTCAGCAAAGGACTGGTGGAATGAACTTGGAGGTACCACTCACTTTGTACGATGGATGCATCATGGCGGAGGATCTCTGTCATGGCCATCCCGCCTCCGAGTAACGAGGCGGGACGGTCGATGACGACAACGTCTGGAAAATGCGCGCGACATTGTTCCGTAACGGTTGCGCTATCGGTGTCGATCACCACCTGACTCACCTGATCGCACGCATGAAGTTCACCGAGCATGTGATGAAAGAGCGGTGCACCGTCGAAGTCGCGGTAGTTCTTGCCCGGCACTCGCTCGCTCGAGTGGCGCATTGGCATCAAAGCCACGACGCGAGGCATCAGAGTGCCTTCTTGAGCGGTGCTGGACGCCGCTTGGATCTAGGGGTCATCCCCTTTGGGTAGTAGAAGCGCCTCTTCAGGGTTGTCGTCGGGTCGCCTTGCTGGCGAAATCCCTGCCACGTTCCCCAGAACTGGGCGGCACGAAACGCTGGAATAGCGGTCACGTTCTTGAGAAGCTTCCTACGGGGTATTGCCGCCAGATAATCGCGTGCAACGTTTGCAAACACGAGCACGGCTCCTTCTATCGTGGACATTGATTGTTGCCCGAAGATTGCCTTGTGAGCGATGGCTTCGCGGCGATATCGATTGACGGTCTGGCCGAGCGATTCGTTGTGCAGGTGAACGACGCAGGCCCCAGCCTCGTACCAGAGGCGATGCCCATCATCGAGCGCAGCCTTCGCCCAGGCCAGGTCTTCGAGCCCGGTGAGGTCCTCGTCGTACGGTATGTCGCGCCAGACCGACGCGCGAACCGCACAGTTTGCGTTGTTGCAGAATGGATGATCCTGGGCATCGTCAGAGAGATCGGGAAACCAACGACGCATGATCTCCATTTCGGAGAATGCGCTCCATCCCTCCTCTCCTGTTTGCCTGCCATATACCAGAGCGACTTCGGCGTGCGACTCGAATGGTGCGATCAGCTTCTGCAGCCAAAGCTCATCAACTGGATACACGTGCGCAGAAGCGAACACGAGGATGTCACCCGTGGCATGGTGGCAACCCACGTTGAGTGCACGACCAAAACTGAAGTCCTCTGGCGCGATGTGCACGATCTCGGCGCCTGCCGCTGTAGCGATTTCGACACTGCGGTCCGTGGAACCCGAGTCCACAAGAATTACTTGGTCGGGTTGTCTCGTCTGCTCCTGAAGTCCCGCGAAGAGTCCAGGTAAGTGTTGAGACTCGTCGAGTGCACGGATCACGACCGAAACAGTGATCATAAGCCACCTACCTTAGTCGGTCACTGGACCGATCGAGTGCACGCGACACGACTCAAAGCGTGTGTCTGCCGGTCGAGGGAGAGAGGCACGACTCGGCCCGCTGTCTCAGTCAGCATCGCAAGGCCTTGTAGCTTTGAATCGACTAGAAGTCGGCCAGCAGCGCACCACGCGCAAAGTCATTGAGATGACGACAAGAAGATGGGTTCGTGCACCCCGGTACCGTACGTACCGCAGGGGACACAGGCCACCGACGCCGCATCACGCAAACCACCCTGCGACCATCGAGTCCGCACTAGCCTGCGCCGTAATGATTTGGATAGCTATTCTCGCTGCCATTCTTGGCGGCGCATTGTGTGCAGTCGTCTTGCTGAGGCTGGTTGTTGGTCTGCGTGGTAGTCGCACCAAGCTCAGAACTGAAGTCTCGTCGCTGACCACAAAGAACAGTGACTTGGATGCGGCGGTCTCGTCGCTGACCACCAAGAACAGTGACTTGGATGCGGCGGTCTCGTCGCTGACCACAAAGAACAGTGACTTGGATGCGGCGGTCTCGTCGCTGACCACAAAGAATGCCGAGCTCGCTGTTGAGGTTTCGTCGCTGTTCAGCAGCCGACAAGCGGACGTGCAACGTTTCACCGCGGCGGACGAGGAGCAGCGACGTCTCATCCGTGTTTTCCGCGAAGCCGGCGACACTCGCAACGATGGGCAACAGCGGCTCAACACCGCCCTGCGCGACGGTGTGCAAGATGCCAAGAAGCGTGGCACTTCAGCCCACCACAACGCCCAGTCGCTCAGCGGCGAGCTCATCCACGGTTCGAAACGGTTCACCTCCGAGGCGGAGCGGGCAAGTCTGCTCGACACTGTTATACCGAGCCTCGGTCTCGATTGGATAACCGAACGACATCTGCTCTACCTCGAACACGCAGTGCCTGCACTCGAAGGGCGCCTACTCGGGCGTCTCGCGGCACCGTCATCGTCGATGGTCCTGCGGTCACTAGTGGTGCTCGCTGCCCCGGATCCGACGCGGGTGCTCGAGATCGGAACGCTCTACGGAGTGTCTGCTGCATTCCTGCATGAAGTTGTGCGGTTTGGTAAAACCGTGTTTCACCAGACGGTTATCGATCCTTTCTTTGGGTACTACGGTCAGGACAACCCTGACCTATTTACACCCGTTCCGGTCATCGAAGCGGTGTTTCGCGAGAACATGCGGCGCGTCGGCGCCACTGACTCTGATTTCGCGGTCGAGGTAGGGCTTGCTGAGGACGATGCAATTCGCACTCGGCTCACTGACCAGACGTTCGAGGTGCTTATTATCGACGGCGACCACTCCTATGAGGGCGTGAAGCGGGACTTCGAGAATTATGCCGACCATGTGGCCCCCGGGGGCTACGTGATCGTTGATGACTATCAGGGGCCGTCGTGGCCTGATGTAACCCGCTACGTCGACGAAACTGTGTTTACCGATCCTCGGTTCGAGGTGGTCAGCAGCGTGCTCCGCACGGCGGTGGTTCGCCGACGTTCCTGACCCGCGATACTTCGTCGCCCGCAATCCGTGGCCAGCGAGCCCTAGGCCGCGTGGGATCACCGCTGCGGCGGTGTCAAGTCGGCGAACGGATACATTGCCAGCAATCGTTCAAACTGAGGGCTAACGCCGACGTTCGCCGATGGAGGCACTCCAATGGTTGGTGCGGCAGCACTGGTAGATGCGATGCTGGTAGCCAAGCTGATGCATAGACACGTGCTGAACACGTTGTAAGCGGACTGACAGGGACGATTGAGTGGGGCTCGCTCAGGGCCTCTGAGACCCGTTCAAGGTCGATGAGCCTCGCGTACTCGCTCAAGCACGAATTCGAGAGGGTCGAGTGCTTCGACAAGAGCGTTCGATTGAGTCTGATCGGTAGCAAGGCGCGGATAGCGATCGCAGATCACTCTGTGATGCGGGTGCTCTGTGGTCCAACTAGTCGCCCAACTCTCAAGCGCTCGTTTTGCGTTGGCATACTCCTCCATCCCAAGCGGTGTATCAGCGACCGCAACCGAGGATGGGGCCACCACAGTGAAGGGTCTGCAATCTCGATACGCGGCCGCGGCGCTCTGAAGCGCATCGACGTAGTACGCACGAAATTCCTGCTCAAGGGACTCTGAGTGAGCCATTCTACTTCCTACGAAAATTGGCGGCGTCGCAAGGTAGTACAAGTGTGTCGGTGCACCGCTCAAGAACGGCCGCGGCCAATCCTCAACCTCAAGCACGTCAAGCCGCAATGCCCTTGCAGCGCCTCCTCTGTCGGCGATATCAGCAACCACTGCTTCAGCGTCCTGCTTGCCGCTGCGGTAAGTTATCACTACCTCCCCGGAGCCAGCTGCAACCGTCTTTGCGAACACTTCGCCGAGGCCGCGGCTTCCTCCGATGATGAGCGCCCGCTGCTTACGGAACTCGCCCGCCAGGACTCGTTGACAGACAGCAGAATAAGCCTCCTGCCGCCGCGGTTCTGGGCGATAGAAGGCGGTGAGCTGTCCCGAGTGCTGGGGTGCCGTGATACTCAAGTCCACCTTGCCAAATCGCTTGTCCACTCGGCGGGTTGAAAACCGTATCGAGCCATCACCCGTGACTGGCGATCTGGACGTAATGCGAAAACTCGAGAAGACTGAATTCAAGCCCGGGGAATCCATGCCCACCAGCGCTGAAAGTTGGAGCAGCATCCCAAAGTCCGTTGACAGCAATGCCCTTGCGACGTGGGGGAAGAGTTCAACTGCGCCTCTCGTGATTGCTATCGGACGTTTGCCTGACAACAGTTCAACGGCCTCCAGTGAATGCGCCGTCGGCGCCGTTCGCACATAGTCCTTAAACGTTGGTGCGACGAAGTCATCTCGACCGATTGGTGCCATCTCGAGGTTGGCAATAAGCACTGCGTCTGAGCTCGTGTACGCCTGAATCGAGAGGCTGTCGTTAGCAATCAAGACGACCAGATCAACAACTTGATCGATCCTGAGCGCATTCGGAAACGAGACTTTCGCATCGATAAGACGACGGTAACCTTGCAAGTCCCTCAGGGCCAGATCGACAGCCCAGAGCAATGTATGGATTCCATGAACGACGGGCCGACCGTTAGGAAGTCGGCGAGCGTGCTCTGGGTCGACATGCAGTGGATTCCAGTCTCCGGATGAGTTGGCAAACGACAGCTGATCCTCAAGAGTGAACACACGTGACGAGCGAACTTCCATCTCGAGATGCTACGTCACGGTACCGACTCCATGACTTGATACGCCGGCTAACACGACCTTCAGGTCTCGACTGAAGAGCCGATTGTGAGATGAGCACCTGTTACTGATCCACCCCTATGCCCAGGCGTAGGTCCTACCGGCCTCTGCGCTCCATAAGCCAATTGGCCGCCTCATCCAGCTTGTCGCTCGGGCAGGCCGGGGATGCGAGCGATTCCAGCATGTCAATGAGTGCAGCACTCGATTCCGTGATTTGAGTGAGACTCCTGCGGCTGCCTCTTGTTCCACTGACACGGCGTTTGGCTGCGGCGATTCCCTGAGCAGCAAGCCGCGAGGGCTCGGCCATCCGAAGGACCATTGGATCGATCTCACGGAGGACCTCATTGGCCTCGTCGACGCGGTCACTCGCTATTGCCTGAGCGGCGGCAAGGACAGCTCTTGGCAAGTGAGCGAGCACCGTCCGATAGTGCGCATCGGCCGCACCCAGGACCCCGTCTGGTACATCGAGCCCGAGGTCGCTGTCAAAGGATGCGAAGGCCTTCCGGTTTGCTCGGTAATGGCCTGCGAGGTCGCGCCGCGTCATTGACCCAGCTCGCAGCCGGTAGCCAACGCAGAGCTGCGGCGTATAGATCGTCTTGCCAGCCAGCCTCAACCACCACTGCCAGAAGTCTGCATCCTCAGCGGTAGTGCAGTTCACGTCGAAGCCTCCCAGGGACTGAACGAGGTTGCGATCCAGGATTGGAGCGCTGGCGATGAAGGGTGTGCCCTTCTCGGCTGTGACCATCCAGATATCGGGTCGTGTTGCGGCTCGACGCCGCAGCGGAAGTGCTGGGCTTCGTTCAGGTACCGAAACCCAATCGCCGTATGCGCCGATGACATCCGACGGTGCCCCGGCCACGGACGACAGCCGGCAGGCAAGTGCTCCAGGGAAGAGAAAGTCGTCGCCGTCAACGAAGGTGATCCATGGCGCTACCGCTCTTGCCAGACCGGCGTTGCGTGCCGCAGCGAGTCCGCCTGCACTTTCGTGATGGAGCACCGTGAAGCGATCGTCTGCGTTCGCCATGTCATCTGCAATCGACGCAGTTTTGTCGACCGAACCGTCGTTGACGACGATGATGTGCACGTTGACGTTTCGCTGCCGAGCGATGCTGCGCAGGCATGTACTCAGATGCCGTTCCTCGTCACGCGCTGCGACGACGACGTCGATCTCGACGCTCATGGAACGGCTATCCCCACCGCCTCGCGCAGTTCCATCCTCGGGAAGACGTCAAGTTGGCCGCCCACGGTCGCGTTCACAATCTCGCGGCCATCAGCGCGAAATACCTCGCCGGCGAGCCGGTAGTTGATCAACACGCGGTCAAGTTTTGGGTCTTTCCACGTCTTGCCTTTGCCAAAGTAGTCAGGATGGAAGTGGTTGACGTCATCGCTGTTTGATGTGATCAGGTCTCCCTTGCGATCAGCGTCCTCGGGAATCGTGTAGTTGAAGTCCATACCAATGAGCACAACCCGCGAGAAGCCCATCCAGTAGGCGAGTTGCAAATTGATGATCGTTACCGACTGACCGCAATACAGCCGTTGTCGAGGATCTAGGGAGAAGCGCGGGTGGCACACTGTGCCGGTCTCGCGTCCGTAGAAGCCCGAGTTCATCCGGAAGAATCCGATTTCGTCGGTGCGTTCGGCCTCGGTGAAGGCGTCAAGGTACATCGTTGGGAACAACTTGTAACCGCATTCGAAGTCTTTAATCGCCTGCGTGTTCTCTCGAAACACGCTGGTGTCTTCGACCACGTAATAGCTGATCGGGTCGGGGAACCGGTCCGCTGCGTAGAAGATGCCATTGACCCCGATCGTTGTAACACCGTGCAGATCTTCGATGGGGGTGTCATTGAGCGAGGGGCCGTTGCCGACAATGACGACAGTCTCACCCTTGTGGCGGTTGTGTAGAGAGTCGAGTAGTGAGATGCTCCGCGGGTCGAGCACTCCCTCTTCCTTCAAGAGGAGGCGACCGTTGTTGCTCTTTGTAGTGATGGCCTCGACCGACCGGTTCTCGTCGAACGATGCCGGCGATGTTGCTGGCAAATCGATCTGACTGCAGGCGTTGCAGTCGAGCAATAGCTCACGGCCCTCTGAGGAGACCTCAACAATGCTGACATCGTCGCGCCAACGGGTAATGATTTCCGCAGTCACCGGACCGAAGGGGCGCCTCACGGCGATCTCACGAGGGCGCACCCGACCGAATGCAAAGTGGTTGAACGGAACGCTCTGCATGCCGCGCTTCTCGAAGGCTGCGGTCGCTCCTTCGTTGCCCTTCAATATCTCGATGTCGAGCGAGCAAATAGAGATTTCGGATGCTCTGGCCGAATAGGCGTCAAGGAGCGGGCCCACATCGGCGGAACTCTCGGCTATGAGAAGCACGTCGATGTCGTCGGTAGCCGCTCGTGAGTGCCGCATATCGACGGTATCGATGCCACTCGTGTTGGGCGCTGAATCGTTGCTAGCGATCTTGGCAAGACGCCCGCTGATCTTGACACCAAGTCGTGTTACCTTGCGTGCCGCCTGCTCAGACAGATTGCCAGCCGCCAACCCGAGGCCCAGGCCGCGGTAGAGGCCCGCGCGCGCATTTTGTGCAATGCGTGGGCTCGCGATTTGCGCCTGCGTCACCGGTCGTAGGAATGCACCGATCGCCGGATCGTCGAGCGCGGCGAGGTCGCCGGAGCTTCCGACTGCGATGCCGGCGTATATGGCTGCTCGCTCCAGCCTGCGGGCGGCAGCGACCAGTTCGGCCATAGGTCGTGCTGCGGCCGGGTCTGCGCACAGGCTCGGCTCGACGAGTGCCGCGGCCTCAGCCTGGTCGAGCAGCTTGTCGGCGGCACCTAGGTGTCCTGAAATGTCGCGCCGGACCATCGAGGCTGTGCGTTGACGATAGACCCCCGCGATCCCAGATGCGCCCACGAATCGATAGCCGTGCCGAAGAATCCGTTGCCAAAGATCCCAGTCTTCTGCACCGCGGGTGAACGTCTCATCGAAGCCGCCCAGGTCTTTGAGCAGGTCGGTGCGGAGCATCGGGGCATGAGCATTGAACGGGCATTCCCCGGAGCTACTGACAAAGTCGACATCGTCGTTGCCATGTCGATCGTCGTCAATCGCCTCTGCCTCAGCGAGTGTCGTCTCCTCTGGAACCTGTGGTGTCACGGACCACACTCCGGCGACGTCGTCGTCTGCCCAAGCAGAGCGAAGTACTTCGGCTCGCCGGTCAAGCGATCGGGAGAGGAGAAGATCATCGGCGTCGAGGAAAGTAATGACTGGCTCGGTGGCCTCTCTCAAACCTGTGTTGCGGGCTGCCGACAATCCACGGTTGGCCCCATGGCGTATGAGTCGAAACCGAGGATCTCGGCGCTCCCACATGGCTGCGATGTCAGAGGTCCGATCGGTCGATGCATCATCAACCACATAACACACGAATCGGTGATAACGCTGGGCGGTGACAGACTCAAGACAAGCGTCAAGGAAATCCTCAGCTTGGTAAGCCGGCACGACGACGGCGATGGGCAGGTCTCGCTCTTGCCTTTCTACTGGTGACTCTTGTAGCGGGCCAGGACGGTCATCGTCATCGAGCTGAGCGCTGAGCATCTCCAGTCGATCCTCAACCCGGGCCAGTGTCTGGTGACCGAGAGCGGCGCGAGCCGCGTGCTGGCGAACCTTGTGGCTGTACGAAGCGGGCCGTTGGCGCGCTTCTTGGGGCTTTGAGCCTGCTGTCGGGGCCTTCTGGCGAGAACGCCTGCTGATGGCCTTTTGTCGGGCGCGGCGACCGATGGCCGAGACGTCCCAGTAGGCGCGCCTTGAACGCCACGCGATTCCGTGACGCACCCGATGGGCGGTGGCGCGGACGCCATGCTGTCGCAGGTATCGGAAGAGGCGGTAGGGAAGTGACACTAAAGACACAGATCAGCCTGGCCGGTTGTTTGAAGGACCCGAGCAGTGTAGTAGTTATGGTGCGCGGGAAAGCTGTCCCTTGAGCCTTGATGTGGGTTGCCATCCCGCGGGCCTCACAACGAGGCGCATTTTGTAGCCCTGGGACTATCCAGGGCAGCACCTCTTGGTCTCAAAGAGCTATTAGGCTCAGCCACTATGCTGAGCGAGCCGCCACTCAAGCGCCTGAGCGACCAGCAGTCGTTGGCTGTGTATCTCCGGGAGGCTTGGGATCGACGAGCGTTCGCGATCGTGGTGCCGCGACAGGAGATGCGCTCGCAGAACATGGACACTGCGCTGGGCCAGTTTTGGCATGTACTCAACCCCGCTCTCCTCGTTGCGGTGTACTACGTCATCTTTGGGGTCGTGCTCGACGCGAGCCGAGGTGTAGAGCCGTACCTCGGATTCCTTGTAATTGGCATCGTGCTGTTTCAACTCACTCAGCGTGTTGCCCAGGATGGGGCTGCCGTAATCTCGCGCAACGACGGACTCATCCGGTCCATCCAATTCCCTCGCGTGCTGCTACCTATCTCGGTCGTTCATGCCCAGACGTTTGCATTCGTGCCAGCGCTGTTCGTTGTTGTGGCGACCTTGTTGGTGCTCGGGGTGGTCCCCACTGTCAGGTGGTTCCTCTTTCCTCTGGTGCTGATAGCTCAATACGGCTTGAACCTTGGAGCAGCGTTGTTAACCGCTCGATGGGGAGCGTCGATTCGTGACCTGTCGCAGTTGCTGCCGCACCTCTTCCGTCTGTTGTTTTATGCGTCAGGGGTGCTCTTCAGCATTGACCAGTTTGTAAGCGAAGGAGCGCTGCGAGATCTGTTTGCGCTGAATCCGATCTATGGCATCATCAGCTGCGCCCGCTGGTGCCTCATCTCCACGCCGGTCGACTCGTTGGTCGTGTTTGCGACTGCGAGCTGGTGCCTTCTCGCCCCCGTCGTGGGACTGTTGGTGTTCCGTAGAGCTGAACACCGTTTCGGGGTATGACCGTTCCAAACAACGTCGAGGTAGACGACCTTCATGTCCACTATGAGGTGTTCGAGGATTCCAGGGAAGGGCTGAAGCAGATGTTCGCATCGGGCTCGTTCCGTCGACGCGTCCGCCGAATCCACGCGGTTCGGGGTGTTTCTTTCGAGGTCCGAGAAGGCGAGTCGTTTGGAATCATCGGTGGTAATGGCGCCGGCAAATCAACCCTGCTGTCGGCCATGACTGGGCTACTGCCAACATCTGCTGGCGAAGTGCGTGTGCGAACCCGTCCTTCGCTGCTAGGAGTTTCTGCGGCGCTCCGGCCATCGTTGTCTGGCCGTCGAAACATCACGATTGGCTGTTTGGCGCTTGGGATGTCACCAGTAGAGGTCGCCGATGGCGTTGAGGAGATTGTTGAGTTCGCTGGCTTACGCGAGTCCATTGATTTGCCGATGCGGACCTATTCCTCAGGGATGCGAGCGCGGCTGAACTTCGCTATCGCTACTGCGGTTATCCCGAAGATTCTGCTGGTCGACGAGGCCCTTGCGGTGGGAGATGCCGAGTTCCGCCAACGCAGTCAGGAGCGGATCGACCAGATACGCGAAGAGGCTGGGTCAGTTGTGCTCGTGAGCCACAACCTCGAGGAAATTCGGCGTGCCTGTGATCGCGCCCTGTGGCTCGAGAAAGGCGAAGTCCAGGCACTGGGTTCGGCAGGTGATGTCATTGACGCGTATTTGGATGATCGAACTCCGGCCGTTGCTATGCGTCCACGGGGCCTCACCATCAAGCGAGCGCCCGGGCTGGCCGTCAACAGCGCTGACGGCGTCGCGCTGTTGCACATTGGGGTCGCGGGCGCCAACGGTAGTCTGATTCAGGAAGCGCTGTATTCACAGCGCGAAGAAATGCGGCAGAGCGACATCGATTACCTGAGCTTTCTCGGCCGTAGAGACCACAGTGACCTTGCTCGTTACGGGGCTCCACCCAGTGGCCCCGATGGGCCAGGCTACGAGTCATGGGTGGCCTGGTGCAAGGACTTTCGCGAGCGGTTCCTTAGCGGGGTGACTGAATTTGGCCGACTGATTGGTTCGAGTTCCGCACTCGGACATCTAGACGAACCGGCGATTGAGCGGGTGTGCAAACTCTTCATAGAGGCAGGAATTGACCGGGTTGAGGCGGTGATGTTTGTCCGGCGCCAAGACGAGCTCGCGTGTTTCATTCACCGCAATCGTGTGTTGAAGGGGTGGGTTGAGCCCTTCGCGATTGAAGAGCACCTGGCAAACGAGCTGCGATACGACTTCGCTGCAATGGCTCGGCGATGGTCGGCGATCATTGGCAGTGAGAACCTTCATGTGCGGCTCGACAAGGACCGGGATCAACTTGGGTCGAATGTGAGTCGGTTCTTCGAGCTCGCTGGCTTCAGTCCTGAGGACGAGGTTTCTGGATTCGACGACGATTTCAAGGACCGGCCCGAGTTGATCTCGGCTGTTCGTGAGCTCAACATTCGACGCAATGGTGCTCCAACTGTGCCGTCATACAAATTCTTGACGGACCGAGCCTCGGGGCGCGAGGCGCCGGGATTGTCGATCGCTGACGGTCGCGCAATCTTGTCCCGGTTCCAATCATCGAATGAGGCTGTGCTTTCCTATGTACCCGAGAGCGAGCGGATCGCATCTTATTTCGAAGAAGCACTGAACGTCTCTGAACCGGAGCGAGAACATGGACAACAAGACACCATGGACCTCCTTGAGCTCGTGAGCAATCAGTTGGAGGTGACGACGCGCGGGTTGGCCGACCTTCGTGGCGCGAGGCTCGACTGAGGTCGTCCATTGCGCACTCAGCAGCGATTCTCACTAATTGCAGCATCCAGCAATGACCTGAGAGTTACCGATGGTCCGTTGCGTGCGGTGAGGAGAGCTCTCTTAGATAATCGGTGGGCGGCCGAGGCGCGCCATGCGCACCACGGTGCGCCACGACATCGGCCGGCGCGGCCCGGTCCGGTTGCGGAGCCCGTCGATGGTCCCACGTAGATATGCGCGCATAGCGATGCGATCTCGCCAATTTCGAGCCGACGTAACGATCGCCCAGTTGACGAGATAGGTCGCTGCGATCGGGAGTGGCAGACGGCGCCATGCGAGCCAAACTCGATTGCGGCCCGTGTGGTGATGGTAGACACCGTGGCGTGTTGGACTTGTGTGAGGATGGCGCACGGTCAGGTCGCTTGCGTAGTTGAGCCGATACTTCGCATCGATGAGCTGCCACGCCAAATCGGTTTCCTCAAGCGAGTAGCCGAAGGCATCGCAGAACCCGCCGGCTTGACTGAAAGCGTCACTGCGAATCATGCAAGCACCGCCAGGAAATGAGGTGACGCCACCCGAGGACCCTCGGCTGCGTCCGATTCGCGGATCGTACCGGCGAGATGTTTGGCCCGCTTCGTCGACGATCCGAAAGCCGAGCGCGCCGACGCCATGATCGCGGTCCAATCGCATCACTGCATCAGATAGGGCGCGATCGAGATAGACCGCGTCATCGTCCAAGAATGCCAGGTAGCGGCCTCGAGCGTTGTGTGCCCCCGCATTGCGGCCACCCGGTATACCAACGTTGGTCTCCGGTCTGACCACGACATCGACCGCAGAGGTGTCAGGGTCCCCTCTGTTGACGACCAGAACAACCTCGATCTCGATTCCGGGCTGGGCCCGGGTCGAGGCGATCGCAGCCGCCAGCTCGTCCGCTCGATCGCCCATCGTTAAGACGATGACACTGACGTCGATCACTGATGGACGGTCAGAACCCCTGATAGACGAACTCGGCATCAGTCACACTCACGATCAGCGACCACAGAATAAGTGCGCCAAGCACAAGCCCGACAATCGACTCCGCGAACAAGGTCATCAGCTTTGAAGGTTCGGGTTCTTCGTTCTCTTCTTCTCTCATTCCGTCTCTCTTGTTCGTGAGGTCATAACGTGTGCATAGTTCAGCGGCAGCAACTGCACATCTCCATAACCTGTCTTCATGAACCGTGCTTGGCATCTCGAGAAGTCAAAGCTGATCTCGGCGAAAGCGTCGAGTGCCTGCGCCGGTTGTCGGCGAGAACCTTCTGCGAGATGACCGAGTATTTCGTCGCGAGCCACGGTGCGGCGCCTTCGAGTTGTGTCAAGTCGTCCATACGGACTCCACCGTTTCACCTGACATGTGATCAACCACCAGTTCTGGTCGTCGTTGTATGAAGCCACTTGTTCAGGTCGATCATGGTTGGCTACTTGGCGCCGAGTGAAAGTTCAATATGGCTCGGACATTCCAGATGGTTGGCGTCACACATCTCGAACGACTCTTCGTCAATGCGCTGAAAGCCTGCGCGCTCGTAGAAGTCTGCGACCTGACCGTTCTTCGCGGTGGGGAGATAGCGACCACGCATCTCGTGCCGCCCGTGGACGATGCCATGGCCAGCGGCTGCTGCCAAGGCAGCGAACTCGACGCCTCGCCCAAGAACCCGGCAACTCAACAACATCGTGTCGAGTTCGACAGCGTCCTCTGAGGTCTTATCTAGGATCATGACGCCGACGAGGCCGTAATCACCGAACCGGTCCTCGACTGAGACGACGAGCACATCGTACGACTCGTTTGAGGCAAGCGCAGCGAGTTCAGCTTCGTCGCGTCGGAGTGTCGTAAGATTGAATTGATTCGTCTTGTTGACGAGCTGAGTGACACGCCCCATATCTTGCGGTTGCGCTCGCCGTGCCTCAACCCGTAATTCGAGCGAGGCGAGGAACTCCTCGGGACTCAAGGACGTATTTGCCAATTGGCGTTTCGATTCTTCCTTGACCCGGCGAGTACGTTCCAGATCGTCGCTCGTCGGGTCGATGTTCCGAAACAGTCCAGAGTCCGGCAGGAGGTTGACTATGGAAGCGGTCTCCTCGGGAATCTGCAGAATGGTCACCTCGGGCAGTGCATTTGCGACTTCGGCAACTTCGAAGTTGCTGTCGTCAATAAAGACGAACGCATCGAGCCCGAAGTTGAACTCATCGGAGAGCGAGCGTAGGTTCTCGCTTTTTGGTAGCCAATTCACTCGCCACGCCGCAAAATCATCGCGCGACAGAACCATGCCGGGATGTTGGTCGAAGACTTCGAATACTGCTGGCTCGTCGTTTTTGCTCACCGCGGCAAGCAGAACTCCGCAACGTTGCAGATGCTGCAACTGTTGCTGGAAGCGCTGGAAGGCGAGTCCTGGGAAGTCCTCACCGAGCTCGATGCCACTTAGGCCATCCTCGCCAATAACCCCGCCCCAGAGCGTGTTGTCACAGTCCACGGCGATGCATTTTGGGAATGAGCGTGTTGCCTGGGCGAGCACTCGGGCGAGTTCAATTCCGAGCAGGTGAAAGAAGTCCGTGGAGTAAGGCTGACGGTACAACAACCAGTTTCGATCATCGAGCACGGCGTTTCTGCCAATTTCTGCGACGACTGCCTCAAGGTCAAACAGTTCGACCCCGGCTGATCCCTTCAATGCTTCGACCATGGCCGTTCGAGCCGATTCGCCAATCCTTGAGGCCCGCGTTGCAACACGGCGGTCAAGGCGGTCGACACCTGTCGGTAGCGGAGTCGGAGGAAGCGTGAGCACGACACGCACACCTCGACCGGCGAGGTCAGCGGCAAGCATCGCGATCTCGGCGGCTCCTGCCGTTAGGTGTGCTGCTGCGGTCTCATCGCCAGCGATATACGACCACGTGTGTTTGGGGAAGACATCTTCAAGACGGAGCAGAACAACTACGATGTCGGGTTGTCTCCCAAAATGTTGCTCAGGAGCCAAGCATGCCTGGTGAATCTGGTTGAACTCACCTTGATGGAGCTGTGGTACCGCCCACCCGCTGTCTACGAGCGCTGTGCCAAGTTGTGCCTCGAGATTGTTCGCTGTAAACGATGACGTGATTCCAACAACGGTGCCGTCGGCATTTGGTGCGAACTGACGCCATCTCTTCGCGAAGTCACGCCAGGCAGTAGGACTAGAGCCCATCGATGCCTTTGTTGGCGAGAACCTCGCGAGCGACGCCGATGGTCCGCATCTTCATGATTTCGCGGGTTGACAAATGCACGTCAAAGTTGTCCTCAATGAGCGAGACCATATTCATCGCTGCGAGACTGTCCCATTCGGGTGTGTTCTCAGGTGATGTCTCATCGGAGAGGTCGCCAACCGGGAGATCGAGCCCTTCGGCGAAGAGTTCTAGGAGTTGATCGCTCATCGTATTGCCTCCGCAATCGTCGCCTAGCTATGAATCCGCAGACGCAGGTTCATGCAAGCGAGGTGGGACTTCAGTTGCCGTCAAGCAGCATAACGGGCTCGGTCGTTGAGGCTGCACGAAGTTGCCAATCACCGGTCCCTGCGATGCTCAGGAACCACTCGAGTTTTTTCGGTTCAGTTTGCGACCGGCGGAGCTCCAATAGGTCTGTGGTGCCGTCGCCGTTGAAGTCGCCGAGTCGGGTGTTGGCGAGTGGGGTTGTGGCGGGTTGGAGTGGTTGCCATGGTTTGGTGGCTGAGGGGCTGTATTCGTAGGTGTTGTTGTGTATGCGGAGTAGGTCTGTGGTGCCGTCGCCGTTGAAGTCGCCGAGTCGGGTGTTGGCGAGTGGGGTTGTGGCGGGTTGGAGTGGTTGCCATGGTTTGGTGGCTGAGGGGCTGTATTCGTAGGTGTTGTTGTGTATGCGGAGTAGGTCTGTGGTGCCGTCGCCGTTGAAGTCGCCGAAGGCCAGCTCCGCCGGATCGGTTGAGTTGAGTTCGACGCCTACGCTCCAAAGGGATTCTGCGCCAAGGGCGAAACGAGCGATGCCGTCGCTGAGAACCGCAAAGACATCGCTCGCTCCGTTGCCATCAAAGTCTTGAGATGCCGCAAGGTTGGCGACGGGTCGTGAACATTCTCGTCCCAGCGATGCCAGATGCTCGCAGATGTCCCCGGCGAGATATTCCGCGACGGGGCCAACTTCACCGAGGTGAATGATGTCATTGAAAGCGAATGATTCAACGATGCGAGACAAGGAAGTGGTGTTGAAGCTCTGGAAGGGTTCTGGGTAGTGGACGCGCAGCGACGCCACCGCAGCCTCGATTTCGGCCAGTGCGGCATCGATTTCCGGCTCAGCAAGGGCGGAATGTTTGATCGGCGCCATGTAGGTGTACAACGGAGTATCTTGGTCTGCCGTGAGCTGACCAATGCGCCGAATGACATCGGCATTTATCGTTGAGTCATCGAGCGTCGAGTCAAGGATGAACTGAAGTTGACGCTCGGCCAAGGACTGGCCCTGCACAGGTGCCTGCCTGTAGGTGCGCCAGAACGCCACCGGAATGTTCATCTGTCGAATGCGATCCAGCTCGTCGAGCGGCTCTGTCGCTGGCTCGGTGGCAAATTCGCGCGTGAACGGTGACCATTCGAGCACGCTCCTATTGATGGCTGCGGCTGTTTGTGAGCGATAGCGAACGGCGTCGGACATCGCCGATGCTGTGCCAAGGGCAATGTCGCCCGGTGATAGATATCCAGCGACGAGTGTCAACGACGATGGTTCCCTTAGCGCCGTCCTGACAATCTCAGGGTCGAGTTCGCTCCAGTCGTGGTTTGCTGTGTTGTTTAACACCCAGAGCGGATTCCACGTGATGACGATGAGGTCTGGGTCGGTCTCGAGGGTCTCGAGAACAGCGAAATATATATCGACGATTCGGATCCCACTGAGAAAGTAGACGTCGATCGTGGTTGGGCGACCATCGACCTCACTCATCAGTGGTTGAACTTCCGCCGGGACAAAGGTGTAGAACTCCTCGCCAATGCTCTGTATCGATGATCCAGCGATCCACGCGATTGTGAAGTCGTCGTCGCGGGACTGTTCGGCGACGAATCCACTGATGTCGTTGCGGCTTGGGGAGACAATCTGGACGGCGGCGTTTTGCCGCATCCCGGCAACAGTGTTGTACACGTTGACTCTGTTGTTGTACGCGTCATTTTCGAACACTCTGGCGATAAATGGAGCACTGATTCCGAGAATGAGGAACCAAACGATCGCCCAGGCCCCAATTCTTGCCAGGCTCGGCCAGGTTGCACCCGGCTGTACGCGCCGCAGACGATTCGTTAGAGACGCTTTCATAGGCCGAAGAGCTGTGAGTAGAAGGGGAGGACCTCGGAAGCGTCGAGCGAAATCAGGGGTATCGAGATTGCGTAGTAGAACATGAACAACACCGTTGTCTTGATCACGGCCAGGCTAACACCGTTGCGTGGCGGGCGACGCTCGGCCACGACTCGATGCAGGATGAGCCCAGCCGAATGATAGACACCGAAGATAACCAGCGGTATGGAGATGTCGTGCCATAGCGCAATGGTCATCATGGTGACGAAGAGCGCGAAGAACTGGCGGTTGCCGCGACGCATGCCACCCAGCGGGACGAACACGTTTCGCTGCGCAAAGTTGGACAGGCTTATATGCCAGGAGTTCCAGAAGTCACGGGGATTCTGCGTGGTTAGGGGCGAGGCGAAGTTTGGGCGCAGTCGTACGCCGAATAGGGCGGACACTGCTATCGCAAGATCGGAGTATCCGGAGAAGTTCCAGTAGAAGAAAAGGACGTAGATGAATAGCTCAAGCCAGATTGCCCAGACGCTGTTGTTCTCGTAGTAGATCAGGACGTCAACTGCAGAACTTGTCAGGTGGGCGAGGACGAGGACCTTGAACAGGCCACTAATCGTGCCATGCAGCGCTGCTCGGAAGTCATCGATTTGCGGGCGGTTGAGGGCGATTTTGAGTTCGCTCGCTTGTGCCACGGGACCAACAATCTGGATTGGCGGGAACAACCCAATGAAGTACGTCTTGCGCAGTGATCGATCGCGCTGCAGGCCCAAATTCGAAGTGACGAGGAGGTCGATCGCGCGGAACGCCGCCAACGACATGCCAATAGGGGTGATGATGTTCCGGGATAAGTCAATCTCATAAACGCGAGTGGAAAGGGGCCGAAGCATGTCGTTGAAGACGAGGTTGAAGTTCACGACGAACCACGGCTCCGCCAGTCGCCAGGCGACTAGTAGACCAAGTAGTGCCGCAATCGAAAGCAAGAGGCTTGCTAACCCAAGACGTGTCTCTGCGGCTTTGGCAACGATGCGGTCAAGAAGTGCAACGACAGCCCAAAACACAAGGTAGAAGAGGAGCAGACGTGGTGCGATGAGGTAGAGCAGGTATGCACCAACAAGCGTCAGCAGAAGCTCTCGCGCCTTTTCCCACGGAAGTAGATAGAAGGCCGGCACCGCCAGGACGACGACACTAAACAGGTTTAGGAAATAGTCGAAAGTGTCAAAGGTGAGCAAGGTTCAGCGAACAGTTCGTAGAGCGACCGCCAAATGTACAGGATCGGGAGCGTCGGCTTGCTGCAACTGCCCGCCTCAATTGATCTGTAGTCGTTTCGAGCGAGGTAAAGTCGAGCGCCATGACCTCGATCTCGCGCGATGTACGATTAGGCGAGCACTATTCGCCCCGACCGTTGAGCGAGTTTGTAGAGCCCAGCAGCCCAAATCGTATCGATCTCACGGTCCACGCCGACAAGGGCAAAGACGAACTGCTGGCCGAGATCTTGAAGCACGGCAAGTGGCGGCATCACCATGGGATCCCCGAGCTTGAGGCGCGCAGTGACCTCTACGCCGCATACGTCCGACGTGTAGACGAGATGCTCTCGTTAATTCGCGTAGGCCTCGAGCGCCATGGCCTTATGGAGACACTTCCAAACGCCTCGGTGTGCGACCTTGCTGCCTCCGAAGGGTTTGTCAGCACCCGATTGGTCGATTGGGGTGCAACGATGGTCGATGCATTCGAGCTCAGCCAGAACGGCATTGACCGCTTTTCGCTGTTATGGAACTACCTCGGCTACGCGGACAAAGCTAATTGCCGCCTCTTTGATCTCGATCTCGAGCAAGTCGCGTTCGCTAACCAGCTACCGCAGACCTATGACATCACCTTCAGCCTTGGCATCATTTACCACGTGGAGAGTCCGATGCTGTTTGCCCGGAACCTCTTTGCAGCGACGAATGACGTGTGCGTGATCGAGTCCGACACGCCAACCTTCGTGAACCCAAACAGGTTTCGCGAAAACGGCGTGGTCTACCTCAACAAGGATCAGGTGACGGTGAGTGCCGGCAATGTCCGCAAGATCATGGAGTTCCGACCCGACCGCGAGGCGCTCATCGACATCATGTTGACCGCCGGATTCTCAACCATCGACGTACTCGATCCTCACGAATACGACAAGAATTCCTATTTTTCACGAGGTGAAAAGTCGGTACTACTCTGTCGTAAGTAGGTCAGCGACGCTGCCTCGAGTGATGTGGATATTGATGGGTCGCGTAAACGAGGTTGCCTGGCTTCGTGGGCTGACCCTCATTCGGGCGCTTCGCGTCGATCGCCAGCGGCGTGGCTCCAATCCAGCCATTCACGAGGCTCGGTTAGCACCATCGCGGAGTATGGAAGTCCTGGCCGCGATCACTCCAGCGCGGAATGATGCGTGTGATCTGCCGGTGGCTGTTGCTATTCTGCTGGTCTAGACGATTGCTTGCTTACACGAGGTTGTTCTATCGGTCTGGGCCCAGCACCGATGCCAGTATGAAGATCGCAAACGAGCTAGCTACGTCGTCTCGGCCGTGAGTAGGTCTGGCTAGTTCTCGATCGAAGCCCTCAACTCATCGGCCGTCGTCAACGCCGCAGCAATGGTGACATCCATGTCCATGTACCGGTAGGAGCCAAGCCTGCCGACGAATGTCACGCCTGCTGTCGACTCAGCACGGGCTTCGTAACGGCGGAGAAGCTCCTGATCGCCGACGAGCCTCACGGGGTAATACGGGATGTCACCGGGCTGGTGTTCGCGGCTGAACTCGCGGAAACACACGGTCTGATCGTGCTCCTCTCGCGGCGCAAAGTGTTTGTGCTCAGTGATCCGGGTGTACGGGACATGCTCGTCGCCATAGTTCATGACGGGCGTTCCTTGGAAGTCTCCGTCTGCCACGAATTCTTCGAAATCGAGGGTTCGGTAGCCAAGCCGACCAAGGTCGTAGTCGAAGAATGCGTCGAGCGGACCGCTCCATACAACGTGGTCATAATCGCTGACCGAAGCGGGTTCGAGCGCTGTATTCAGAGCGACGTGCACCGACGGGTGATCCAGTATTGCCTCGACGATCGGTGTGTAGCCCTCGGACGGAATCGCCTGGTAGGGATGATTGAAGTAGGAGTCCTCGTAGTTGAACCGCAGCGGTAACCGCTTCAGGATCGAGGCTGGTAATGATGTTGGCGACACTCCCCATTGCTTGCGGGTGTAACCCTCGAAGAACAGTTCGTAGAGCCGGCGCCCGACCATGGCAAGTGCCTGTTCTTCGAAGTTCTCGGGTTCGTGACCAAGTTCAATGGCCTCGACGCCGGTGATGAACTGATGGGCTTCGGTGGGGGACATCGACGTGCCGTAGACCTGATTGATCGTGTGCAGATTCACCGGCAAGCTAAAGACGGTGCCTTCAACCGTGGTCTTGACCTTGTGGTTGTAGGGAACCATGTCGCCGTAGCGATTGATGTACTCCCACACTCGCTCGTTGTCGGTGTGGAAGATGTGCGGGCCATAACGGTGCACCAGCACACCCGTCTCGTGGCGCTCGGTGTAACAGTTGCCGCCCACGTGATCTCGGGTATCAAAGACATGGCAATCATGACCATCCTCCGCCAGCTCACGAGCTATGACCGCTCCAGAGAACCCAGCGCCAGCGATACCGATCGATGCCATGTGCCGAGGGTAACCACTTGGGGATGTCAGGGTCAGGTAGCCTCGCGAATGGTGGAGAACGATCATGAACTGGCGGCTCGGTTAGCGGCACAGGCTGGCGAGTTATTGATTGCCGTACGAGCCGAGCTTTCCGAGGCCGACGTCACCGTCCGCAAGGACGAAGGTGACCGGCGCAGCCACAACTTGTTAATGCACGAACTGCAGATCGCACGACCAGATGATGCGATCTTGTCCGAGGAGGGCAGCGACAGCTCCGAGCGGCTCAGCGCTGACCGCATCTGGATCATCGACCCGCTTGATGGCACTCGCGAGTTCGGCGAGATCCCCAGAACAGACTGGGCCGTTCATGTTGCGCTGGTCCAAAACGGTCAGCCAACCGCTGGAGCAGTCGCGTTGCCCGCCTTGCAAACCACGCTGGCAACCGGCAACGGCCTCGTCATGCCCGAGCCCTGGGGTGGTGCACCGCGTGTCATTGCCAGCCGCAGCCGCCCCGGCCCTGCCGCTGAGGCCGTAGCCGAGGCGCTCGGTGGCGAAATGATCCTTATGGGATCCGCTGGAGCCAAGGCCATGGCTGTCGTCTGCGGTGAGGCCGACATCTACGCCCACACCGGCGGCCAGTATGAGTGGGATTCCTGTGCCCCTGTCGCGGTCGCCCTGGCCGCAGGTATGCACGCCAGCCGGATCGATGGCTCACCATTGGTCTACAACAATGAGAATCCGTACATGCCGGACCTGCTGATCTGTCGCCCTGAGTTCGCAGAAGCTTCAATCGCTGCGGTACAGGCCGCTGGGATCAGCTAACAAGCACGAATAGAACGAACGCTGTCGACACAGCACGCCACCTTGTGGCCAATCCACCAGTTATGACGGGTGTCTCGGTTTCTACGCGCGTGGGCTTAACGTTGCATCTATGTGGACCGTGTCAGTGGTCATCCCAGCTCGCAATGACGGACGTGCGTTGTGTAATGCGGTCGCAACCGTCGAGGCACAACAAGGCGTCGAGATCACGGACATAGCGATCGCGGTCGGACCAAGCTCCGATAACACCGAAGCTGAAGCGCATCGTCTTGCCCGGGCGAACCCTGCGATCACGGTTGTGCCTAATCCGACGGGGCGGACCCCGGCAGCGTTAAATGCCGCGATCAACAAGACCACCGGTGATGTCGTGGTTCGTGTCGATGCCCGATCGCAGTTGCCCTCCGACTACATCCGTAACGCCCTCGAGACAATGAGCGAAACGGGAGCAGGCAATGTTGGAGCGATCCAGCAGCCGGTTGGGTCGACATCAACCGAGCGCGGCATCGCGGCGGCTATGTGTAGCCGCCTTGGGTCGGGCGGGGCGCAGTACCGGCACGGGCAGCAGCGCCTCGAGGTCGAAACGGCATACCTTGGCGTCTTCCGCCGCTCGGCGCTCGAAGAGGTCGGAGGTTTCGACGAGAGTTTCATTCGCAATCAGGACAGCGAACTGAATATTCGGTTGCGAAAGGCCGGCTATCAAGTCTGGCTTGACCCGCGGATGAGGGTGGCGTATCGGCCCCGACCCAGCCTGAGGACCTTGGCGAGACAGTATTGGGAGTATGGCTGGTGGCGAGCGATCACCCTCCGCCGGCATCCAGGCTCGATGAAGTTACGACAAGTGGCAGTTCCGCTGGCCGTCGTTTTGCTCACCGGTTCGACAGTCTTGGGGCTTGTCGTCCAACCGTTGTTCTTGGTCGTGCCGGCTGTCTATGTCGCCTTGCTCGTTAGCGCAGCTGTCCGAGACGGGCAAGACCTGACAGCGCAGGAGAGGGCCACGATGGCTGCCGCGTTGGCCACGATGCACATTATGTGGGGATCCGGCCTGATCTCCTCGGGGGCACTGCATGTCGTCAAGGCCTGGCGGAAGTAAGGGTCACAACTATCGGCTGAGGCCCCATAGACGGCAGCGGCAGTGGAGAACCGGGCTGAATTCGCGATCTTCATGGTTGATCACTAGTGACCAGAACGCCGCTACCCCTACGCTTGCGGGCGTGACTACCGCCCCGTCCCTGCGAGTTGCGCTATGTCAGATTGACACGATTGTTGGCGCTCTCGATCACAACACTGACCTGGCCATTGCAGCACTCCGCCAAGCCGAAGAGGCCGGATGCGACGTCGCCATCTTTCCTGAGCTCACGATCCCGGGCTACCCGCCCGAGGATCTGGTGCTCAAGCCTCGATTCGTGGCCGACAATGTTGTTGCCCTAGAACGTCTTGCTGCGGCAACCACGACGACTGCGGCTGTTGTTGGCTACGTAGAACCGGGCCAGGGTCTGACTACTGGCAGTGGCTATCCCACGATCTATAACTCGGCTGCGGTGTGTGCGCACGGCCGGGTCGCCGGCAACTACCGCAAACACGAATTGCCCAACTATGCGGTGTTCGACGAGAAGCGCTACTTCACCGCGGGTACTGGTCTCCCTCTCTTCGCCATTGCCGGTGTCACGGTCGGTGTCTCAATTTGTGAGGACCTGTGGATCGATGGCGGTCCTGTTGAGGGTCTCGTAGCCGCCGGTGCACAGTTCATTCTGAACATCAATGCGTCGCCGTATTATCAGGGCAAGCCAGCCATACGAGAGGCACACGTGCGGCGTCGCGCCATCGCTGGCAATGTGCCGATCGCGTACGTGAACCTGGTCGGTGGACAAGACGAGCTGGTCTTCGATGGCGGCTCGATCGTGATCGCAGCCGACGGATCTGTGGTGGCACAGTCCCGCATGTTCGAGGAGCAGGTCCTGATTGCCGACTTTGCCGTTGGCGAGTCGCGGCCAAGTGCGACCGAACCAACAACGGTGACCGAGCGCTCGTCAGCATCGATCACCGGCCTGCCACCGGTCATCGAATCTGCACCTGACGAGATGGAACAGCTATGGAGCGCCCTCGTTCTTGGCACGCGCGACTATGTGCACAACAACGGCTTTACCGACATTTGTTTCGGGCTCTCGGGTGGAGTCGACTCAACCTTGGTGGCGGCGATCGCAGCCGAGGCGCTCGGGCCAGAGCATGTGCATGCCTTACTCATGCCATCGCGCTACTCCTCAGAGCACTCCGTGAGCGATGCCGAGCAGCTGTCGATCAACCTTGGTATCGACTATCGAACCATCGCCATCGAACCTGCTCACTCGGCCATGCTTGAGATGCTGGCCCCGTCGTTTGATGATCTCGAACCAAATGTCACCGAAGAGAACGTCCAGAGCCGAATACGTGGTGTGACATGGATGGCCATTTCGAACAAGTTCGGTTGGCTCGTGCTGGTGGGCGGGAACAAGAGCGAGATGGCGGTTGGCTACGCCACGCTCTACGGCGACACCGCTGGCGCGTATGCACCGATCAAAGACGTGTGGAAACTGGAGGTGTACGAGTTGTGCCGCTGGTATAACGAGCGCGCTGGCTCCGACGTCATCCCCACACATATCTTGACCAAAGCGCCATCGGCTGAGTTGCGGCCGGACCAGCGAGACGACCAGAGCCTGCCCCCATACGAGGTGCTGGACCCCATGTTGATTGCGCTTGTCGAGAACGACATGACGGCGTTTGACCTGATCGAAGCTGGTGGTGACGAAGCAACCGTTACGCGCATAGCGCGACTCGTTGACATCTCCGAGTTCAAGCGCCGCCAGTCACCTCCAGGGCCTCGCGTGAGCCCCAAGGCATTTGGCCGCGACCGCAGAATGCCAATCACCAACCGCTATCGCGGCGGGGCCTGATAGATGCGCGGCGACGACTGGTTCACGCTCGCCGAACTCACGGAACGACTCGGTGGCCTGCTGTGGGTCGAAGAGCAGCTTGCAGAGTTGTTGTCGTCATGGGCGAGGGTCGAAGCATCGGCTTCGGTCGCCGTCGTCTTCGCCGCCACCAGTGGCCACCACAGATGGCACGCCGAGGTGGTACGAGAGTGTCTGCCCACCTCGCCTCGGCTGCGCGAAGTTGAGGTTGTGTCTGCACCGACTGCTGGTTGGGAGAACGCGATCGCGACGCTCTCTACCCTGACCGGTGTGAACGCGACCTTGCCGCGTTTGAAGGCATTGGTGAAGGTCATCGACCCATGGGTCGAGCGTGAGATAGGAGCGCTGGTTGACCTGTCTCGTCCGGTAAGTGACGCTGCGATGATGCGCTGGTTGCGATTCGTGTCAATCGACCACCATGACGACGGGGCCGCCACAGCATCGCTGCTCACAAGCCAGGCTTCTGCTGCGGTGTCTGTGAATGACCATCGCGTCGTGGCCAGCTTGGACCTTCGATAGCTTTAGGGGCCGCGCCAGCAGGGAACATTGGTTGGTTTCTGGTCCCCTGCGTCTCTGCTCTCGTACGCAACCTGCCGGCTAGCCCTCTTAGCTACTTGCCGGTTCGACGACGACCTGATTGGCCGGGCTTAGTGTTTCGTCTGTCATATCCCAGATGGAGTCGATGAACTGATCAGGGTCCAGCGGGATCCGAATAACCGAACCGGTCTCGAGCAGAGCAACGACCTGCGCCTCGGTGCTCAATGCAATGAAGGTACGAAGTTGGGTAGTTTCGGGATCCCACAAGAGCGGGCCCGCGCCCGAGTCGCCGGCGAGCACAATGGCGCCGTTGCTCGTCACGATTACGGTGCTGACGCCATCACTGCTGTAGCCGATCGCTGGCTCGTCGCCGCGTGTGAATGGATCCCAGACCGACACAAGTTGATTGCCGCCGGTCCCACCAAGGGGGTAGCGCGCCACTGCACCTTGGCCCACGCCAAGCAAGATGCCTGACGCAGAACCGACCACGTTGAAGGCCGGGGGTTGTTCACCAGCGACCCAGATCGGTACGACGAGGTTGTCGGCGCTCGTCACGATCATCTGGGCATTGCCGTTGTCGAGCACGAAGGGAACCAGCTTGTCAACCGACGACAGGTCTGTTGCCTTGGCGCCCTCTTCGTCGGCATCCCACACGACCTGGATGACGTCCGGATCAGCCCGCCCATTGGTTGGTGTCAGGCTGATATCGCCATCGCTGGTGCGGACCGCCACCAGTCCGTCGTTGACCGGTGCAATCTCGACTGCTTCGCCAAAGCCGGCACCAGCCTGGTAGATAACGATTGGCCTTGACCGGCGGGCGTCGGGGTCAACAATCAAGACATTGCCGTCGTTGTCGACGATGCCTACGCCCGCGGGCAGCCATGCGACTTCGCGGGCTGGCGACAGGTCCTCGTCGGATGCGTCATACAGCTGTGAAATTTCAGGGATACCGCTGCTGTCGGGAAACGACGCCATCATGACGTCGCCGGTGACTAGACGAATACCGACGCGCGGCGCTGGCGTGGGTTCCGGGGCCGGCGTAGGCGGCGCTGTCGGCGTAGGCGCCGGGGCGAATGGGTTAACCAACGGTGCGGTAGTGGCAACCCTGGTAGGTGCTGGCGCTGACTGGGGAGCCGCCGTTCGTGATTCGTCTTGCTCTGTGTGTGCTGCAATGTTGGAGGCGGCATCGCCTTCGCCCAACGAATTCACTAGCTGCAACATGCCGAACCCGAATATGGCGAGTCCAACGATCATGAAGACTGGCAGCAGGATGCCGCTGAACCTGTGACGTCGCCGGGTGGACCCACTGGGTTCGGGAAGGAAGGACGGCCCGAGTTCATCGTTAGTCAGATCATCAATCTGTTCGTCGATCCAGGCATCGATAGCCTCGACTAGGTCCACGCCATCCTCATTTGTCACCTTGGGGCGCTATATCTTCGCAGCCAGCGGCCGTAATCAGGCGCCAGTCAGCGAATCTCTGGCTGGAGGGTCAGATGCGCTCGAGTTCACGGCCATCGAATAGCGGTGAGATCCCGAACGTTGCGACATCGTCCAGCAGTTCTTGCTGGGTCGGAGCGGCTAAACCCGAGGTCACAGCGTCGAAGATTACGGCCAGTTTCCGAGCATCGCTCGTTGTGTTTAAGAACAACTGCGGATCGGCCAGAATCGCTCGTACGGCCCGCCCAATCGCGTCAGCGTCTTCGAGCGGTTCGTACCAGCTGAAGCGCTTTCCGTCGAAGCCCTCGGGCCAGCGGCCGCGGGCAATGGCCTTGATGGTTTGGGCTGCCACCTGCTTCTCGGCACACACGCCAAGCAGTTCCTCGACGTCGTTGCGATACGCGTCGCTGGCCATCATTGTTGTGTTGTGCGGGAACAGAACTGAGGCATAGTCGAACTCGGCCAGGCTCTTCAGGTGCATGCCGGCGATACGAGTGCCGTGACCGGTCACACCAATGAACCGCACGAGTCCTTCGTCGCGAGCCTGCGCCATGGCTTGGAGTACGCCGCCTGGCCCATGCGCCTTCTCCCATTCGTCTTGCTCCACCAGGTTGTGGAGCTGGATTAGGTCGACCTGATCCACGCCGAGTCGCACAAGCGATAGTTCGAGCTCGGCTCGAGCAGCGTCGCCGGAGCGTTCGCGAGTTTTGGTTGCCAGGAACACTTCGCTGCGGCGCGTCGCCAGCCAAGGGGCGAGCCGTAACTCGGACTCGCCGTAACTCGAGGCCGTGTCGAAGTGATTCACGCCAGCGGCCACAACCTGCTCGATGGTTGCGTCGGCTCTGTCCTGGTTCATGGCACCCAGTGCTGCGGCACCGAAGATGATGCGGCTGCTGATGTGCCCGGTTGAACCAAAGTGTGCTGTTGGAAGAGCCATGATCTCAACTTACTCGCCGGGGCATAAAGGTCGACATAAAGATCGCGCGAGTAGGGAACATCGGTTGATTGCCGCTCTCCTGCGTTTCCGCTCTCGTTCGCAAGCAACCCAACGGGTTGACTCTCACGGGCCGCTCGGCCACGGGCCAGCGGTCTAGACGCTCCATTTCGGCACGTATGCGCGGGCCCTCTTGAGCTGGGCCATTGGACACCAGTGCCGGCACACAATGTTCTGGTGACAGGACTGACGTAATATTGCGGTCATGGCTGAACGTGCGTTGGGGTTGTTGTCGGCAACAGAGTTACTGAGCAAGCTACGAGACCGCGAGGTAAGTAGCCGGGAGCTGCTTGCTCATTTCACTCAACGACGTGCCACGTACAACGACCAGCTGAATGCAATCGTCACGGTCGACGATGAAGCCGCCGAGCGTGCAGCTTTGGCTGCAGACGAGCAACTCGCTGCCGGTGCACAGACCCCACCGCTGCTCGGTCTTCCCATGACGATCAAGGATGCGATCGCGACCAAGGGAATGCGTTCGACCGGTGGAGCAGTCGAACTCGCTGATCATGTACCCGACGCAGACGCTCAGGTCGTCGCCCACGTTCGCAGCGCCGGCGCTGTGGTGTTCGGAAAAACGAACTTGCCCAGGTGGTCAGCCGATGTGCAGGCATACAACGAAATCTTTGGCACAACCAATAACCCCTGGGACCTGTCATGTGGTCCCGGAGGGTCCAGCGGCGGCGCTGCTGCCGCCATCGCTGCTGGCCTGACTGGGGCCGAGATCGGAAGCGATATTGGCGGGTCAGTCCGTCTTCCCGCTCACTTCGCCGGTGTGTGTGGTCATAAGCCAAGTTTCGGCATCGTGCCGCAGCTTGGCTATATCAGCCACACCAGCTATCAGACTGGCGAGCCTGACGTCAACGTATTGGGGCCGATTGCCCGGTCTGTCGACGATTGCGAGTTGCTACTCGATGTCATTGCTGGACCCCGACAGGACCTGGCTAGTGCATGGAAGCTGACCTTGCCCCCGGCTCGTCATGAACGTCCGTCAGACTTTCGCGTCGGCGCACACCTGGACGACCCATCGGTGCCGGTCAGTGCCGAGGTTGCGGAAGCGCTCGACATGGCTGTCCAGGCACTTGAAACATCAGGGATCAACGTGGACCGCACTGCATGGCCCCAAGATCTGGCCTTCGAGGACGTGCGCGATGTGGGCTTGCCGCTCATCTCGGCAGCCACATCACCGGCCCGAGGAGGCCAGGCGTTCGAAGCTATGCAACAGATTGTTCTCGACCCGACCGGTCATCCCGAGACTCAACAGATGCGCTCTCGGGCGACGGCGATGTTTCACCGCGACTGGTTGTTGCTGAGCGAACAGCGCGAGCTCAACCGCCACAAATGGACCCGCTTCTTTGGCGACTTCGATGTGTTGCTGGCGCCGGTCGCACACGTTGCAGCCTTTCCACATCAACAGGAGGGGACCTTGTATGACCGCACACTGCTGGTCGACGGGGTCGAACGTCCCTACACCGAGGTCATTATGTGGACGTCACAGTTCGGATACGTCGGCTTACCGTCGACCGTTGTGCCGGTTGCGGTTAGCCCCCGTGGTGTGCCGGTTGGCATCCAGGTCGTTGGGCCCCATCTCGGCGACCGCACCACGCTCGCCTTCGCCCGCCACCTCGAAGAACTACTCGGTGGATACCAAGTGCCACCCAACTTCACCTGAGCGAAGGAGTGGGCTGACCCAGGGCGACAGCTTCGTCTCTGGAGGAGCGGAGGGCTACGACGGCCAGAGTTCAGTGTTGGGGTGGAACTGGGACCAGGCAAACCAGAACGATTGGTGGCCACCCAGGTCATTGCCGTCGGCGTCGACGGCTTGCACGCCACCACCGGCGAGGATCACGTTGATGCCATCGAGCTCGATGAACTCGCCTCGCTCGAGTGCGTCGATTGCGCTGTTCACATGAAAGGCGATGGCCGTGCCGTCGGCCTTCACCAAACCGAGCACGTCTTCTTGTTCAGGAAGACGAGGGTCAACCTCACCTATTGGGAAGATTGGCCCATTGGCGTCGCGAGTATTGCGCAGGTCCGAGTCCTCTCGGCCCAACGCCAACGAGATGTCTAAGACGGTTGTATCGGGATGGTCGGTCTTCCATCGTCCCCATGTTGTGGTGATCACGCTGTGCTGATTGAACTCGATGCCTGCCTCGCCGAGTGGCCCGCTGACGGCCTGGCCAAGGAATGTGTCGAAGACCGAGAAGGTGTTGACGTCGTACATCACCTTGTTCGATCGATTGAGTAGCCCCGAGGTTCGTAGAACCGGTCGAGCGAAGCCAGCTGGGCCTTCGTCAGTGAAAAAGACCTGCGCAGAACCACAGAGTGTGCAGTACGGCATCGCAAAGTCGCGACCGCCGAGTGTGTCATTGACCATCTCGCGGACTTCCATAATCGACCGGGGATAGGCCCGATGTTCACCATTGATCGAGACACCGAACATGATCGTGTCTTCGTCGAGCCATTCGTCGCCGCCGGCCACGTCGGTCGTGATGGGGTTGTCTGCCGCAGGGATGCAATTGCAACGGCTGTCGGTCATGCCAAACGGCCTGTCGTCGATGAACACGCCGCCCCAGGTGATCAGGCGCCAGTCGATGTCGGTGCCGTCCTCGAAGAGCGGCTCCCACCTGAGGTCACGAACGATGAAGGTGTTGCGTTTGTACGTCAGATAGTCGGGTGGTGCAGGTATGTCCCACCCGATGAGCTGGTTTGTCGTGTCATTCCAGGCCTCGAACAGGTCCATCTCAAGGCCGAGCAGTTCTTGCAGAGCGTTTGACAGCCTGCTTGTCAGATCGGGGTCGGGCACGAGGCGCATCAGGTCGAGGAGCCACCAGGCAACACGAGGGTCACCTGACTCGCCAAGTGTGACAATCGCGTCGAAGGAGTCCTGATTGATGACCGAGCGGAGCAACTGTTCACCCAAGAGTGTGTCGATCGCTTCGGCTGCGGCAGGCGCCAGGTCACCGGTCGGGACCTCGGGTACTGGTCCGAAGTCGCGAACATTGCCTGATGGGAGCGACGCTGGGTCGATGTCGGCGGCGACTCGGGGCCCCACTGGGGTCGGCGCTGGCGTTGGGACCGCAGCCGGGGCAGCGTCGTGGTCTGGTTCAGCGACCGTTTCTGCCGCAATGTCATCAGTTGCCGCAGCTTCGGTTTGGTCATCGTTGGAACTGCTGCATGCCGCGGCGGTGAGGCTGAGGAGCACGAGGCACAGGGCGAGGTTTCGGCGCACCGTGGTAGTTGACCACATACAGCGGCCGGCCTGGTGTCGATGGATTGGTTGTTTCTTACTTGTTTCGAGCCCTTATCCCAGGGTCGTATCGAACCACGCGTTACGGAACAAGCCCGTTGGATCGCTGGCGGCAAAGGCGTGCTGCGCATCGATTCGTCTCAGGTCGCCGTCGGCGGTAGCAACTTCGACCGCCCGAATCGACGTGTCCTCGGTGCCAACACATCGGACTGTTCGGTTCGTGGAAGCAGCGCCCGCGATTACGGCTTGGAGTTGCTGGTTTGAGCTTGGACGTTCAATCTGGGCGGCGCTGAAGCGATGGGTGCGGGCCCAGTTCCATTCGTCTTCCGGCCGTGTCCTTTGGATAGGGATGGCGTCGTGTTTGGACATCGACAAGAACGTAGACCAGCGTCAATCTTTGTGTGCCAATACACCACCTGTGATCCCTGGCTGACTTGTCACAACGATGAGTTGTCCATCCAACAGATGGAGCGCTTACAAGGGATGAGACACGCCTATCAATTTGGTTTTGCCGGCTCGGTAGACAATTATTCGCCAGTTCATCAAAAAATATCCTCACAATTTGGCGGAAACATGCCAAATTTCTGCTTCCGCACAGATTGCGATTGCGTTAACGTTGGGCCACCCAGCTGCCTCGCTATCGTGGCAAACAAGGCGGCGTTACGTCCGTCTGCTGGACTCAATTGCAGGGGTGCTTGTGGCCAAAGAGCGTGTGGAGCGAGACGAGGAAGACCTCGTACGCCTTTATTTGACTGACATCGGCCAATACCGGCTGCTGACCAAAGACGACGAAGTTCGTCTGGCGCAAATGATCGAAAAGGGTTCGGCCGCTCGGACCGAGCTCGACGAAGACGAAAAGCCGACAGCGGCACGCAAGCGCGAGCTGCGCCGCCAGGTGCGTTCCGGCGACGACGCCGAGCGAACCTTCGTGCAGTCGAACCTGCGACTTGTTGTGTCCATTGCAAAGAAGTATCAGGCCTCGGGTCTCCCCCTGCTCGACCTGATTCAAGAAGGCAACCTCGGCCTGATGCACGCCGTCGAGAAGTTCGACTGGCGCAAGGGCTTCAAGTTCTCGACCTATGCCACCTGGTGGATCCGCCAAGCGATCACCCGTGGCATCGCCAACACCGGCCGGACCATCCGGCTTCCGGTGCATGCCGGCGACACCCTGGCCCGCTTGCAAAAAGCGCGTGCCCGTCTTGAGCTGAAGTACGGCCGCCCCGCCACGCTGGTCGAACTCGCCGCCGAAGTCGAGATGCCCGAAGACAAGGTGACCGAGGCACTTCGTTTCGCTGCCGAACCACTTTCATTGTCGGAGCCTCTGCGCGAAGACGGCGATGCTGAACTCGGTGATGTTGTCGAGGATCGCGGCGCAGAATCGCCGTTCGAGGTTGCAGCGACTGCACTGCTCCCCGATGAGATCAATCGCCTTCTTGGCCCACTCGACGAGCGCGAACGCGAGATTCTGAAGCTGCGCTTTGGTCTCGATCGTGGCGAACCCCGCACCCTCGAAGAGGTCGGTGAACACTTCAATCTGACACGCGAACGAATTCGTCAGATCGAAGCTCGTGCCATGTCGAAACTGCGTCACCCGTCATCAGACACTGGCGCACGCGACCTGCTCGCTGTCTAGGGGTAGTCCGGGTTTCGGCTCGTCCCTCGCCGGAACCCTGTTTTCGGGTTCTCGGGTCTACGGTCCCGGCAGTTCAGGTAGTTCAGGTTTCGACCAGGCGGTAGAGTCTGGTAACCACCCCGGAGGTGTACGAGTACCTGGTGGGCTCCGCCGCCTTCAAAGCGGTTGGGACGAGTGATCCTCGTCCGGCGGGTTCGATTCCCGTCCACCTCCGCCATTCTCCTTTTCCCTCGGGCTACGCCCGGATGCGTTCGCACTCCGCCTCGCCGGTCCTCGTGGGGGAGCGACCTGAGTCGCGTGTTGCCGGGCTCCGTGCTTGAACGGGTTGCGACGCAGGAGCAGCAAGACCACACAGGAGCGGAGGGACGGAGCGACCTGAGTCGCGTGTTGCCGGGCTCCGTGCTTAAACGGGTTGCGACGCAGGAGCAGCAAGACCACACAGGAGCGGAGGGACGGAGCGACCTGAGTCGC
>Ga0307985_10000203_pt1 | contig 35514 bp, 43 predicted proteins | sample EllFjometageno80_FD_203155 | JGI IMG/M metagenome (GOLD analysis project Ga0307985, IMG submission 203155) | Marine microbial communities from Ellis Fjord, Antarctic Ocean - #80 | ecosystem: Environmental > Aquatic > Marine > Unclassified | place: Southern Ocean | collected 2014-10-09 | reverse complement strand
CCATTATCTGAAATGTTTGGATATGTAACTACTTTAAGAACTTTATCATCTGGTAGAGCAACTTCAACTATGGAATTTTCACATTATGCAGAAACTCCTTCTAATATTTCAGAAGAAGTAATTGCAGTAGCAAGAGGAACAGTTAACGCTTAATATTAAGGCAATGAGTCAAAAAATTAGAATAAAGCTAAAATCTTACGATCATAACTTAGTGGACAAATCTGCTGAAAAAATTGTTAAGACTGTAAAAAGTACAGGAGCAGTTGTAACGGGGCCAATCCCTTTACCAACTCATAAAAAAATATTTACTGTATTGCGTTCACCGCACGTAAATAAAAAGAGTAGAGAACAATTTCAATTAAGTTCTTATAAAAGACTTTTAGATATCTATAGTTCTTCATCAAAAACAATCGATGCTTTAATGAAGTTAGAATTGCCAAGTGGTGTAGAAGTAGAGATTAAAGTTTAAGTTTATGAAGTGAGTATTCATAACTATAAAATGAATCTTACAAAATAAATAATTGCTTAAAACATGTCTGGAGCTTGAACGCAAAGGAAAAACGGAAACAGAATAATATTCAGGATTGAATTTATTTTCATCCTGTTTTTTTTAACTAATGTTTCAGAATAAATGATAAATAATTAATAATTAATAAATAATAAATATGTCTGGGTTAATTGGAAGAAAGATAGGTATGACTAGCATCTTTGACGCAAACGGTAAGAATATGCCGTGTACCGTTATTGAAGCAGGTCCCTGTGTTGTCACCCAAGTCAGAACTAAAGAAGCTGACGGGTACGAAGCTCTTCAACTTGGTTTCGATGACAAAAAGACTGCTACAAAAGCTGCTCAAGGGCATGCTAAAAAAGCAGGAAGCGCTGTAAAGCGTAAAGTTGTTGAATTCCAAAGATTTGAAGAAGATTATAAATTAGGCGACACCATAACAGTGGAGCATTTTAAAGAAGGGGAGTTTGTGGATGTTTCAGGAACTTCAAAAGGAAAAGGATTTCAAGGTGTTGTAAAACGTCATGGTTTTGCCGGTGTAGGTCAAGCGACTCACGGTCAGCATAACCGATTAAGAGCTCCTGGATCTATTGGTGCAGCTTCATATCCTGCAAGAGTATTTAAGGGTATGCGTATGGCTGGACAAATGGGTAATGAAAAAGTAAAAGTACAAAACCTAAGAGTGTTGAAAGTAGTTGCTGAAAAGAACTTACTTGTTGTTAAAGGATGTATTCCTGGAGCTAAAAATGCTTATGTAACTATTCAGAAATAATGAAGGTAGCAGTATTAGATAAAAACGGAAAAGACACAGGTAGAAAGGTAGACCTTTCTAAAGATGTGTTTGGAATTGAGCCTAATAATCACGCACTTTATCTTGATGTAAAGCAATATCTTGCAAATCAAAGGCAAGGTACGCATAAGTCAAAAGAGCGTGCAGAGATTACTGGTAGTACCAGAAAAATAAAGAAACAAAAAGGAACTGGTACAGCCCGTGCGGGTAGTATTAAGTCTGGTGTTTTTAGAGGTGGTGGAAGAATGTTTGGTCCAAGACCAAGAAATTATTCTTTTAAATTAAATAAGAATTTAAAAAGATTAGCGCGTCGTTCTGCATTGAGTATCAAAGCAAATGAAAAAGCAATAGTTGTATTAGAAGATCTTAATTTTGATTCGCCAAAAACTAAAGAATTTACAGCGGTATTAAAGTCTTTAGGTTTAGATGCTAAAAAATCTTTATTTGTGTTGGGAGAGTCAAATAATAATCTATATTTGTCGTCTCGTAATTTGAAAAGCACTGAAGTGTTAACTAACTCTCACTTAAGTACCTACAAAATAATGAATGCAAATAGCCTCGTGTTGTTTGAAAGTTCATTGGAAGGAATTGAGTCAAACTTAAGTAATTAGAAATAATGAATATCTTAATTAAACCTATTATAACAGAAAAAGCTACAGCTGATGTTGAAAATTTCAACAGATATACTTTTGTAGTAAATCCAAAGGCGAATAAGGTAGAAATTAAAAAAGCGGTGGAAGCTGCTTATGAAGTTTCGGTTACTAAAGTTCGTACTATAAATGTTCGCCCAGATAGAAAAACTCGTAATACAAAAACGGGTATTCAAATTGGTAAAACTAATGCGGTTAAAAAAGCAATAGTACAATTGGCGGAAGGTGATGCAATAGATTTTTACAGTAACATCTAAGTTTAGCTTAGATTAATTAGACAAAAAATGTCAGTAAGAAAATTAAAACCAATCACCCCAGGACAGCGATTTAGAGTTGTAAATGGATTTGACGCCATTACAACTGATAAGCCGGAGAAAAGTTTATTATCTCCGATTAAAAGAACTGGGGGAAGAAACAGTCAAGGAAAAATGACTATGCGCTACAAAGGTGGTGGTCATAAAAGACGTTATCGAATTATCGATTTTAAACGTACCAAAGCAGGAGTTCCTGCAACAGTTGCGTCCATAGAGTATGATCCAAATCGTACTGCATTTATCGCTTTATTAAACTATCAAGATGGTGAAAAGCGTTATGTAGTTGCTCAAAGTGGATTAAAAGTAGGACAGAACATAGTTTCAGGAGATAAAGTTGCTCCAGAAATTGGAAACTGTATGTTACTAGAAAATATTCCATTAGGAACTATTATATCTTGTATTGAATTACATCCTGGTCAAGGAGCTGTTTTAGCACGTAGTGCTGGAGCATTTGCTCAACTAATGGCACGTGATGGTAAGTTCGCTACTGTTAAATTACCTTCTGGTGAAACTCGTTTAATATTAATTACTTGTGCTGCAACTATTGGTGCTGTTTCTAACAGTGATCATCAGTTATTAGTGTCAGGTAAAGCGGGTAGATCAAGATGGTTAGGTAGAAGACCTCGTACAAGACCAGTAGTGATGAATCCTGTAGATCATCCAATGGGTGGTGGTGAAGGTAAATCTTCTGGTGGACATCCACGTTCTAGAAACGGTATTCCTGCAAAAGGATTTAGAACCCGTTCTAAAACAAAAGCAAGTAATAAATATATAATCGAACGTAGAAAGAAATAAGATATGGCACGATCATTAAAAAAGGGACCTTACGTTCATTATAAATTAGATAAGAAAGTTCAACTAAATGTTGATTCGAGTAAAAAGACGGTGATCAAAACTTGGTCAAGAGCGTCTATGATTACTCCAGATTTTGTTGGACAAACCATTGCAGTACATAATGGGAAACAATTTATTCCTGTATATGTTACTGAGAATATGGTAGGACATAAATTAGGAGAATTTTCACCGACAAGATCATTCCGTGGTCATCAAGGTGCAAAAAACAAAGGTAAAAAATAAGCCATGGGAGTTCGTAAAAGAGAAAGAGCGGAGCAAATCAAGGAAGCAAAGAAAACAATGTACTTTGCTAAATTGAACAATTGCCCAACGTCACCTAGAAAAATGCGATTAGTTGCAGATTTAGTTCGTGGTGAAAAAATAAATAAAGCGCTTAATATTTTAAAGTTTAGCCCTAAAGAAGCTTCACGTCGTTTAGAGACGTTATTATTGTCTGCTATTGCAAATTGGCAAGCAAAAAATGAAGAAGCTTCCGTAGAAGATGCAGATCTTTTTGTTAAAGAAATCCGTGTGGATGGTGGAGCTATGTTAAAAAGACTTAGACCTGCGCCACAAGGACGTGCACACAGAATTAGAAAACGCTCCAATCACGTAACACTCGTGCTTGCAGCTAACGATAACACACAAAGTAATTAATAAATGGGACAAAAAACAAATCCAATCGGAAATCGCTTAGGTATCATTAGAGGATGGGAATCCAACTGGTATGGAGGCAATGACTACGGCGATAGATTAGCTGAGGACGACAAGATTAGAAAGTATGTTCATGCTCGTTTACAAAAAGCTAGTGTGTCTAGGGTAATTATTGAGCGTACACTTAAGCTTGTAACCGTTACTATCACTACTGCTAGGCCTGGTATTATTATCGGAAAAGGTGGACAAGAGGTAGACAAGCTAAAAGAAGAGCTTAAGAAAATTACTGGTAAAGATGTACAAATAAACATCCACGAAATTAAGAGACCAGAAATGGATGCGTATTTAGTAGGAGCTAGTATTGCAAGACAAATTGAAAACAGAATTTCATACCGTCGTGCAATTAAAATGGCTATAACTGCTGCAATGCGTATGAATGCAGAAGGTATAAAGGTGCAAATTTCAGGTCGTTTGAACGGTGCTGAAATGGCACGTTCTGAATCTTATAAGGATGGACGTATTCCTTTATCAACATTTAGAGCCGATATTGACTATGCTTTAGTTGAGGCGCACACTACTTATGGTAGGTTGGGTGTTAAAGTATGGATTATGAAAGGTGAAGTGTACGGAAAAAGAGAGCTTTCTCCACTAGTTGGTTTAGCCAAAAAAGGTGGAAAAGGCGGTAACAATAAACGAGGTGGTGCTAATAAACCCCGTCGTAGACAGTAATTATTAAATAGAATAAAATGTTACAACCAAAAAGAACAAAGTTTCGTAAACAGCAAAAAGGTAGAATGAAAGGTAATGCCGGACGTGGAAACCAACTTGCGTTTGGAACTTTTGGTATAAAATCTTTAGATTCAAATTTCTTGACATCACGTCAAATAGAAGCTGCACGTATTGCTGCTACTCGTTTTATGAAGAGAGAAGGTTCTATCTGGATAATGATATTTCCAGATAAACCAATAACTAAAAAACCTCTTGAAGTACGTATGGGTAAAGGTAAAGGTGCTGTAGAATATTGGGCAGCTGTTGTTAAACCAGGAAGAATGTTGTTTGAAGTATCTGGAGTTCCTATTGAAACTGCAAAAGAGGCATTACGTCTTGCGGCTCAAAAGTTACCAGTAAAAACAAAATTCATTGTATCTAGAACATTTCAAGCTTAATTTATTATGAAACAACCTGAAATAAAAGAAGCATCAACAGCGGAATTACAAGAAAAGCTATCTGATTCAAGAAAAGCATTTTCTGATCTTAAAATGGCACATGCCATTACACCGTTGGAAAATCCAATTCAACTAAGAGATCAAAGAAGGTCTATAGCGAGAATTGCGACTGAACTAACTAAAAGAGAAGTACAATAGTACCAAGCTGAAAGATGGAAAAAAGAAATTTAAGAAAAGAACGTATAGGTGTAGTTACTAGCAATAAAATGGATAAGTCCATTGTAGTTGCTGAAGTAAAAAAAGTAAAGCACCCAATGTATGGTAAGTTCGTGTTAAAAACTAAGAAATATGTTGCGCACGATGAGACCAATGACTGCAACGAAGGTGATAAAGTAAGGATCATGGAAACACGTCCTTTAAGTAAAACCAAATGTTGGAGACTAGTAGAAATAATTGATAGAGCTAAGTAGGTATGTTACAACAAGAGTCAAGACTAAAAGTTGCAGATAATACTGGAGCTAAAGAAGTGCTAACAATTCGTGTGTTAGGTGGAACCAAAAAAAGATATGCTTCCATAGGGGATAAAATTGTCGTTGCTGTAAAAGCTGCTACACCTAATGGAACTATTAAAAAAGGAGATGTTGCTACTGCGGTAGTTATACGTACTAAGAAAGAAGTGAGAAGACCAGACGGATCATATATTCGTTTCGATGATAATGCTTGTGTGCTTTTAAACCCACAGGGAGAGATGATTGGAACACGTGTATTTGGACCGGTTGCAAGAGAACTTCGTGACAAGCAATTTATGAAAATTGTATCATTGGCGCCTGAGGTGCTTTAAATTGAAAACAAAGATGGCAAAGCTTAAAATAAAATCAGGAGATACAGTAATTGTTACTGCCGGAGATAATAAAGGATCTGAAGGTAAGGTGATGAAAGTAATTTTTGAAAAGAACAAAGCAATAGTAGAGGGAGTAAATATGGTGTCTAAACATGAGAAGCCAAGTGCAAATAATCCTCAAGGTGGAATTGTAAAAAAGGAAGCTGCTCTGCATATCTCAAATCTTTCTTTAGTGGATCCTAAAACAGGAACTGCAACAAGAGTTGGTTATAGAATGGAAGATGGAAAAAAAGTACGTTTTACTAAAAAATCGAATCAAGTATTATAGTTATGGGATATTTACCAAGACTTAAAGAGGAATATAAGAGCAGAGTAATTGAAGCTCTTAAAGAAGAATTTGGTTACTCGAATGTAATGCAGGTTCCAAAATTAGAGCGCATTGTTGTGTCTCGTGGTGTTGGAGCAGCAGTAGCAGACAAGAAACTATTAGAGTATGCTGTTGATGAGCTTACAAATATAACAGGGCAAAAAGCTGTTGCAACAATTTCTAAAAAGGATGTTGCAAACTTTAAATTGCGTAAAGGAGTGCCAATTGGCGCTAAAGTTACTTTGCGTGGTGAGCGTATGTATGAGTTTTTAGATAGACTTGTTACTAGTGCATTGCCTCGAGTAAGAGATTTTAATGGTATAAAAGCAACAGGATTTGATGGAAGAGGTAATTACTCATTAGGGGTTACCGAACAAATTATTTTTCCTGAAATCAATATCGATAAGATTAAGAAAATTGATGGTATGAATATCACTTTTGTTACTTCAGCTGGTACTGATAAAGAAGCAAAATCATTACTAACTGAATTAGGTTTACCTTTTAAAAAGAACTAAGATGGCTAAAGAATCAATGAAAGCCCGTGAGGTTAAGAGACGAAAAATGGTAGCAAAGTATGCAACTAAACGTAAAGCTTTAAAAGAAGCTGGAGATTACCAAGCATTACAGAAATTACCAAAAGACGCTTCGCCTGTTCGTTTGCACAATCGTTGCAAACTTACCGGTAGACCAAAAGGGTATATGAGAACGTTTGGACTTTCACGTGTAACATTTCGTGAGATGGCTAATCAAGGTTTAATCCCAGGTGTTAGAAAAGCATCTTGGTAATATACTATTAATTGGTTGCAGGTTTACTTCGGAAACGCTAAGTGAAAACCACATCCGCAAAATTAAAATATGAATATAGATCCAATAGCAGATTATCTAACAAGAGTTAGAAATGCAGTAAACGCAGGACACAGAGTGGTAGAGGTTCCTGCATCAAATGTTAAGAAAGAAATTACAAAGATCTTATTTGATCAAGGATTTGTTTTAAGTTATAAATTTGAAGACGATAAAGGACCTCAGGGAACTATCAAAATCGCTTTAAAATATGATAAACTTACTAAAGATCCTGTAATTAAGAAAATACAACGAATTAGTAAACCAGGTTTACGTAAGTATTCTAGTTCTTCAGAACTACCAAGAATTCTAAACGGATTGGGAATTGCAATAGTTTCTACTTCTCACGGAGTAATGACAGGAAGGCAAGCTCAAGCTCAGAATGTAGGTGGTGAAGTATTATGTTACGTATACTAAAATAAAGACAAAAAGAAATGTCAAGAATAGGTAAAAGCCCGGTAGCAATCCCAGAAGGAATTACAGTCGATATTAGCGATAATGTAGTTACGGTAAAAGGAAAATTAGGTGAATTAACACAAGAATTTTCGGGAGTTACAGTAAAAGTTGATGAAGGGAACGTTATTGTAGAACGTACATCAGATTCAAAAGAAGATAGGTCTAAACATGGTTTATACAGATCTTTAATCAATAATATGATTGAAGGTGTAAGCAAAGGATGGACAAAGGAACTAGAATTAGTAGGTGTGGGTTACCGTGCTTCTAATCAAGGTCAGAAATTAGATTTAGCACTTGGGTTTTCTCACAATATTGTGATTAGTATAGCTCCAGAAGTTAAAGTTGAAACAATTTCTGATAAAGGAAAAAATCCAAAAATAAAATTAACTTCTCACGACAAACAATTAGTTGGTCAAGTTGCTGCAAAGATTCGTTCTATGCGTAAACCAGAACCATACAAAGGAAAAGGAATTAGGTTTGTAGGGGAAATAATAAGAAGAAAAGCAGGTAAATCTGCATAACAAATAAAGTTATGGCATTATCAAAAACAGATAGAAGAGAACGATTACGTTTTAGAATCAGAAAAACTGTTTCTGGAACAACACAACGTCCTCGTTTGGCAGTTTTCAGAAGTAATAAAGAAATCTATGCTCAACTCATTGACGATGTAAATGGAGTAACTATTACTGCTGCATCTTCAAGAGATAAAGATATAGACGCATCTAAAGCAAATAAAGTAGATGCTGCTAAATTAGTAGGTAAAACAATTGCTGATAGAGCAATTAAAGCTGGATTTGAAAGTATTACTTTCGATAGAGGCGGTTATCTTTACCACGGAAGAGTTAAATCATTAGCTGAAGGAGCTCGCGAAGGCGGACTAAAATTCTAAGAAATATGTATCAAGATTATAAAAACGTAGAGTTAGTTAAACCAGGAGGTCTAGATTTAAAAGATCGTTTAGTAGGGGTTCAACGTGTAACTAAAGTAACAAAAGGGGGTAGAACCTTTGGATTTTCAGCTATTGTAGTAGTAGGTGATGAAAACGGAGTAGTAGGTCAAGGACTTGGAAAATCGAAAGATGTTGCAAGTGCAATTGCTAAAGCAATTGAAGACGCTAAGAAAAACTTAGTTCGCATACCTTTAAATAAGGCTACATTACCTCATGAACAAAAAGGTAAATACGGTGGAGCTAGAGTTAATTTATTACCAGCTTCTGCTGGTACAGGAGTTATTGCTGGTGGAGCTGTTCGTGCGGTATTAGAGGCAGTTGGCGTACATGATGTATTGTCAAAATCTCAAGGATCTTCGAACCCACATAATGTAGTAAAAGCAACATTTGATGCTTTGTTGCAAATGAGAAGCGCTCAAACTATTGCAAAACAAAGAGGAATTTCTTTAGAAAAATTATTTAAAGGATAAACACTAAGCAAGATGGCAAAAATTAAAGTAACAAAGGTTCGTAGCGCGATTAATCGTACTCAAAACCAAAAAAGAGTACTTGAATCTTTAGGTCTTCATAAAATGGGTCAGACTGTTGAACATGAAGATACCTTAAGTATTTTAGGTATGATAAGAAAAGTTAATCACTTAGTTTCAGTAGAAGCTAACTAAGAAATTAAAAATTATGAATTTAAGTAACTTACAACCGGCAGCAGGTTCGGTAAAAAATCAAGGCAAGCGAGTAGGTCGCGGACAAGGTTCAGGAAAAGGGGGGACTGCAACACGTGGACATAATGGAGCAAAATCTCGTTCTGGATATTCTAAGAAATTAGGATTTGAAGGTGGGCAAATGCCGTTACAACGTCGTGTTCCTAAATTTGGTTTTACGAATATAAACCGAAAAGAATACCAAGCAGTAAATCTTGATAAACTTCAAGAACTAGTTGACGATAAAAAAATAAAAGGAGCTATTGATTTTGATACTTTTGTAGATTTAGGTTTAGTTGGTAAAAACGAACTACTTAAAATCTTAGGAAGAGGAGAGTTAAAATCAAAATTAACAGTTACAGCAAATAAATTTTCAGCTTCTGCTAAAGAAGCAATTGAAAAAGCTGGAGGTGAAGTAATAACATTATAATTTATTATAAGGATGAAATTTATTGAAACCTTAAAAAATGTTTGGAAAATTGAAGAGCTACGTAACCGTATCCTTCTCACACTAGGACTTTTGTTAGTGTATCGTTTTGGAGCACAAGTTGTGTTGCCAGGTATTGATGCATCTAAACTAACAGCTGTTGTTGGTGGAGATGGTCAAGGTATATTTGGACTTTTAAATGCCTTTACAGGTGGAGCTTTTTCCAATGCTTCAGTTTTTGCATTGGGTATTATGCCTTATATCTCTGCATCGATTGTAGTTCAGTTAATGCAAATAGCAATTCCTTATTTACAAAAGTTACAAAAAGAAGGAGAAAGTGGTAGAAAAAAAATAAATCAAATTACTAGGTGGTTAACCATTGGTATTTGTTTACTTCAAGCGCCTACTTACTTAATTGGCTTACCTGCTTTAGGAGTTCCAGTTGAAGCATTTATAATAGGACAAACAACGATGTTCTACGTTTCATCTACAATTATACTTGTAACCGGTTGTGTATTTGCAATGTGGTTAGGAGAAAAAATTACAGATAAAGGTATTGGAAACGGTATCTCCATACTAATTATGGTAGGTATTATTGCTAGATTACCACAATCTTTTGCTCAAGAATTTGCTTCTAGAGTAATGGAATCAAATGGTGGTATGATTATGATACTTATTGAATTAGTAATATGGTTTGTGATTATTTTAGCTTCTATAATGTTAGTGATGGCTGTTCGTAAAATTCCTGTACAATATGCAAGAAGAACTGCAAGCGGTGGTTATGAGAAAAATATTTTTGGAGCAAGACAATTTATTCCATTAAAATTAAACGCATCTGGTGTAATGCCTATTATTTTTGCACAAGCAATTATGTTTGTTCCAGGACTAATTGGAGGAGCATCGTTTATGAAAGACTCAAATGTTGGACAATGGATGCAAGTTAATTTTAGTGATATGTTTGGACTTTGGTACAATGTATTGTTTGCGGTATTAATTATTATTTTTACCTATTTCTATACAGCGATTACTGTTCCAACTAATAAAATGGCTGACGATTTAAAGCGTAGTGGAGGATTTATACCAGGAATAAAGCCTGGTACAGAAACTGCAGATTTGTTGGATAATATCATGTCACAAATAACATTGCCTGGATCTATATTTTTAGCTGGTATTGCAATATTCCCTGCAATCGCTGTTAAAGTATTTGGTATTCAGCAAGGTTGGGCTTTATTTTATGGAGGGACTTCACTATTAATTATGGTGGGTGTTGCTATCGATACCATGCAGCAAATCAATTCATATTTATTAAATCGTCATTATGATGGTTTAATGAAAACAGGAAAAAACAGAAAAGCAGTAGCATAATGGCAAAGCAACCTGCAATAGAACAAGACGGAACAATTACGGAAGCATTGTCAAATGCAATGTTTCGTGTAGAGTTAGAAAATGCACATATTGTTACAGCGCATATATCTGGTAAAATGCGTATGCACTATATAAAATTATTACCAGGAGATAAAGTTAAATTAGAAATGAGTCCTTATGATTTATCAAAGGCTCGAATCACTTATAGATATTAAGTTATTATGAAAGTAAGAGCATCTATTAAAAAAAGAAGTGCCGAATGCAAAATAGTTCGCAGAAAAGGCAGATTATATGTTATTAACAAAAAGAACCCTAGGTTCAAACAAAGACAAGGATAAGTTATGGCAAGAATCGCAGGTGTAGATATCCCAAAACAAAAAAGGGGTGTAATCGCGTTAACGTATATCTTTGGTATTGGTAATAGCCGTGCTAAAGAAATACTAGAAAATGCTGGTGTAGACGAAAACAAAAAAGTAAGCGAATGGTCTGATGATGAAATCGGAAAAATTCGTGATACTGTTGGAGCAATTACCATCGAAGGTGAATTACGTAGTGAAATTCAATTAAACATTAAGCGATTAATGGATATTGGATGTTACAGAGGTATTCGTCATAGAACGGGTCTTCCTTTAAGAGGACAACGTACTAAGAATAACTCAAGGACTAGAAAAGGAAAACGTAAAACTGTTGCTAATAAGAAAAAAGCAACTAAATAAACACTAGAGATATGGCAAAGGCAAAAACTAGTACAAAAAAACGTAAAGTTAATGTGGAAGCAGTGGGACAAGCTCACGTTACCGCTTCATTTAACAACATTATCATTTCGTTGACAAACAAAAAAGGAGATGTTATCTCTTGGTCATCAGCTGGAAAAATGGGCTTTAGAGGTTCTAAAAAGAACACTCCTTACGCAGCTCAATTAGCAGCAGAAGATTGTGCAGCAACCGCACATGCAGAAGGTTTACGTAAAGTAAAAGTATATGTAAAAGGTCCAGGTAATGGTAGAGAATCTGCTATTAGATCGATACATAACGCAGGAATTGAAGTAACTGAAATTATCGATGTTACTCCAATGCCACATAACGGATGTAGACCTCCAAAAAGAAGAAGAGTTTAAATCTGAAAATATTCAGAAACTTTTATAAAAATTAATTAATAAGTATAAACTGAAGGATTTAGATAATCAAAGGATAAGTATAAGACCTTAATTTGACTATCCCTTCAAAAAAAAATTAGAAATGGCAAGATATACTGGTCCAAAAACTAAAATATCCCGTAAGTTTGGTGAAGCTATTTTCGGAGATGATAAAAACTTCGAAAAAAGAAATTACCCTCCTGGGCAACACGGTAATAACCGTCGTAGAGGAAAAAAATCTGAATACGCAATCCAATTAGCGGAAAAGCAAAAAGCTAAATATACCTATGGTATTTTAGAGCGTCAATTTAGAAACATGTTTAAAAGAGCCACTGCTTTAAAAGGAATTACTGGGCAAATATTATTACAATTATGTGAATCACGTCTAGATAATGTAGTTTTCCGTATGGGAATCGCTCCTAGTCGTAGTGCAGCAAGACAATTAGTTTCTCACCGTCACATATTAGTGAATGGGGAAAAAGTAAACATTGCTTCTTACCAATTAAAACCTGGTGATACTGTAGGTGTAAGAGAAAAATCTAAATCACTAGAAGCAATTGAAAACTCGTTAGCAAATGCAAGTCATGTTTACGAGTGGATTACTTGGGATAATGCAATAAAAAGAGGAACTTTTGTTTCTAAACCTGAGCGTATTCAAATACCAGAAAACATAAACGAACAGTTTATTGTTGAGTTATATTCAAAATAATTAAAACACACAGTTATATTATGGCAGTATTTAGTTTTCAAAAGCCCGATAAAGTTATTATGATCGACTCGACAGATTTCGAAGGTAAATTCGAATTCCGTCCTTTAGAGCCTGGTTATGGTTTAACAGTTGGTAACGCTTTAAGGAGAGTACTACTTTCATCGTTAGAAGGTTTTGCAATAACTTCAATTAGAATTGAAGGAGTAGATCACGAGTTTTCTACTATTGCAGGAGTTGTTGAGGATGTTACAGAGATAATCTTGAACTTAAAACAAGTATGTTTTAAAAGGCAAATTGATGAAGTGGATAACGAAACCGTTACTGTTTCTATTTCAGGAGCTGAACAATTAACTGCAGGAGATTTTCAAAAACACATTTCTGGTTTTCAAGTATTGAATCCAGATATGGTAATTTGTAATATGGATCCTAAAGTTAATTTCAATATGGAAATCACTATCGAAAAAGGTAGAGGATATGTTCCAGCTGAAGAAAATAAAAAAGGAGGAGTTCCTTTTGGAACTATCTTTATAGATTCAATTTACACACCAATTAAAAATGTTAAGTATAGCATTGAAAATTTCCGTGTAGAGCAAAAAACAGATTACGAAAAATTAGTATTCGAAATTGTTACTGATGGATCTATTAATCCTAAAGATGCTTTAACTGAAGCAGCTAAAACATTAATTCACCACTTTATGTTGTTTAGTGATGAAAGAATTACGTTAGAAGCTGATGAAATAGCACAAACTGAAACTTATGATGAAGAATCACTTCATATGAGACAGTTGTTAAAAACTAAATTAATCGATATGGATCTTTCAGTAAGAGCTTTAAATTGTTTAAAAGCTGCTGAAGTAGATACTCTTGGAGATTTAGTTTCATTTAACAAAAATGATTTAATGAAATTTAGAAATTTCGGAAAGAAATCTCTTACTGAACTAGAAGAACTAGTCGATGTAAAAGGTTTAAACTTCGGAATGGACCTTTCAAAATACAAATTAGATAAAGATTAATACATCATATTTTGCTCCTCAAAGTGAGTAGATGCAAGATGATGATTAAAATAAAATGTCATGAGACACGGAAAAAAAGTAAATCATTTAGGTAGAAAAACAGCACATAGAAAGTCAATGTTGGCTAATATGGCATGTTCCCTAATTGAGCATAAAAGAATAAATACTACAGTTGCTAAAGCAAAAGCTTTAAAACAATTTGTAGAACCTATAATAACTAAGTCTAAACTTGATACTACACATAGTCGTCGTATTGTAATGGCAAGACTTCGCCAAAAAGAAGCAGTAACTGAACTTTTTAAAGATGTTTCTGTAAAAGTTGGTGATCGTCCAGGAGGTTATACACGTATTATTAAATTAGGTAATCGTTTAGGAGATAATGCTGATATGGCAATGATCGAATTAGTAGATTATAACGAAATTTATAATGCAGGTAAAGCAGTTAAAAAGAAAACTACTCGTCGTAGCCGTCGAGGTGGTTCAAATGATGCTGCTCCTGTTGTTGTTCCAACTGAAGCTAAGAAAGAAGAAGAATAAATGAAATTTTATTTTTTAAATAAAAAAAAGGATAAACTTTAATAGTTTATCCTTTTTTTTGATTAAAAAATTATTTGTTTACAAATTCTAAAAACGAAATTATTATAAGAATATCATTTAAAGTATTTTTGTAAAAGATTTTTAAAGTATGAAATATCAAAATAGAAAAAAAGCTTTAATACTATTAGCAGATGGTACTATATTTTATGGTAAAGCTGTAGGAGAAAAAGAAGGTACTGCTTTCGGAGAAGCATGTTTTAACACCGGTATGACCGGTTATCAAGAAATATTCACCGATCCTTCTTATTTTGGGCAACTAATGGTTACCACCAATGCTCATATTGGAAATTATGGAATCGCTGAAAATGAAATTGAATCTGATTCCATAAAAATATCAGGTTTAATTTGTCGAAATTTTAGTTATCATTATTCTAGAGACTGCGCAAACGATTCGTTAGCGACTTTTTTAGATAAAAATAACCTCTTAGCTATTGCTGATGTCGATACAAGATCGTTAGTGGCTTATATCCGTGATAATGGTGCAATGAATGCGGTAATTACTACCGATGTTGAAAATATAGATAACTTAAAAAAGCAATTAGCAGAAATTCCAAATATGAAAGGAATGGAATTGGCTTCTAAAGTATCTACAAAAGAACCTTATTGTTTTGGAGATGAAAATGCTACTTTTAAAATTGCTGCATTAGATATCGGTATTAAAAAGAACATATTAAGAAACCTATCTCAAAGAGATTGTTATATAAAGGTGTATCCATATGATGCTACATTTGAGGAATTAAATTCCTTTAATCCAGATGGATACTTTCTGTCAAATGGCCCTGGAGATCCAGAACCCTTAACTCAAGCCATTAAAACTACTCAAGCTGCTATTGAAACTGGAAAACCAATTTTTGGAATTTGCTTAGGACATCAAGTATTGGCTTTAGCAAATGGTATTTCTACCTATAAAATGCATAACGGACATCGTGGTATTAATCACCCTATTAAAAACCTTCAAACAGGTAAAGGGGAAATTACTTCTCAAAACCATGGTTTTGCTATTAATAGAGAAGAAACTGAAAAGAACACAGAAATTGAAATAACCCATGTTCATTTAAATGATCATACGGTTGCAGGAATAAAAATGAAAAATAAACCAGTATTTTCTGTTCAATATCATCCAGAAGCAAGCCCAGGACCACATGATTCTAGGTATCTTTTTGATGAGTTTATAAATAATATTAAAAAACATAAATAACAATTGGTATGAGTATAATAATAGATATACATGCTAGACAAATTTTTGATTCAAGAGGAAACCCAACAGTTGAAGTAGATGTAATTACTGAAAATGGTTTTTTAGGAAGAGCTGCAGTACCTTCAGGAGCTTCAACAGGAGTTCATGAAGCTGTAGAATTGCGTGATGGAGGAAAAGATTATATGGGTAAAGGAGTTTTAAAAGCAGTTGAAAATGTAAATGATAAAATTGCTAGTACGCTATTAGGAGTTTCTGTTTTTGAGCAAGAAACTATCGATAAAATTATGATAGATTTAGATGGCACACCTAATAAATCTATTTTAGGTGCGAATGCTATTTTGGGAGTATCATTAGCAGCAGCCCATGCAGCAGCTTTAGAATTAGGAATGCCATTATATCGTTATGTGGGTGGGGTTAGTGCTAAAACGTTGCCTGTACCCATGATGAATATTATTAATGGAGGTTCTCATAGTGATGCACCTATTGCATTTCAGGAGTTTATGATCATACCGGTAAAAGCAACAAATTTTTCAGAAGCAATTAAAATGGGAAGTGAAATATTTCATCATTTAAAAATGGTATTGCACGATAGAAATTTAAGTACAGCTGTGGGTGATGAAGGGGGTTTTGCTCCAGCTTTAGGCGGAACAGAAGATGCACTAGATACTATCGCTCAAGCAGTCACTAATGCAGGTTATAAATTTGGGGATGAAATTATGATTGCTTTAGATTGTGCTGCGGCAGAATTTTATGTGGATGGTAATTACGATTACAGCAAATTTGAAGGAGATTCTGGTAAAATAAGAACTTCAAAAGAACAAGCAGAATACCTTGCCGAATTGGCTAAAAATTACCCTATAATTTCAATCGAAGATGGAATGGATGAAGATGATTGGGATGGTTGGAAGTATTTAACAGCGCTTATTGGAGATACAACTCAGTTAGTAGGAGATGACCTTTTTGTAACCAATGTAGCGCGTTTGTCAAGAGGAATTAAGGAAGGAATTTCAAATTCAATCTTGATAAAAGTAAATCAAATAGGAACTTTATCAGAAACCATTGCAGCCGTTAATATGGCTCATAATGCTGGTTATACTTCAGTAATGTCACATAGGTCTGGTGAAACGGAAGACAATACCATCGCAGATTTAGCAGTAGCACTTAATTGCGGGCAAATTAAAACAGGATCGATGTCTCGTAGTGACCGCATGTCAAAATACAATCAGTTATTACGTATAGAAGAACAATTAGGAGACATTGCTTATTATCCTCAAAGGAATGCTTTTAACGTTTAATTAAAATTATTTCAATACTTATATGAAGTCCGAGTTTTAATTAACTCGGGCTTTTTTTATGGAGCTTATATTTTTATATAATAAGGACTTAAAAGTTTGTATTGTATGTTAATTTATTGAGAAAATGGCACTCAAAAACCAACGTTTTTTGTAACTTCGCGTACTCTCAGAATTTTTAAAAACACTGTAAATGTCAAGAAACGCAACCATCGAAATAGACGGTAAAAAGTATGAATTTCCTATTATTGAAGGAACTGAAAATGAATTAGCAATCGATATCAAAACTCTTAGGAGTATTACTGGTGGTATAACTACCATTGATCCTGGATATAAGAATACCAGTTCTTGTGAAAGTGCTATTACATTTTTAGATGGTGAAAAAGGAATTCTTCGTTATAGAGGATATTCTATAGAAGAATTAGCTGAAAAAGCTGATTTTTTAGAAGTTGCTTACTTATTAATTTTTGGGGAATTACCTACTGCTGATGAATTGACAAAATTTCATAATGATATTAAAGAACAAGCTCATGTAGATGAAGATGTAAAGAAAATCTTAGATGGTTTTCCAAAAACTGCACATCCAATGGGAGTCTTATCTTCATTAACAAGTGCATTAGTTGCATTTAATCCTGCATCAGTTAATGTAGATTCTAAAGAAGAAATGTACAATGCAATTGTTAGAATTTTAGGAAAATTTCCAGTTTTAGCGGCTTGGACATATCGCAAGCATGCTGGCTTGCCATTAGATTATGGAGATAATTCTTTAGGCTATGTAGAGAATTTTTTAAAGATGATGTTTAAAAAACCTGCTGCAGAGTATGAAGTAAATCAGTTGGTTGTAAATGCATTGAATAAATTATTAATTCTACATGCAGATCATGAGCAAAACTGTTCCACTTCAACGGTGCGAATTGTAGGTTCATCAAATGCTAGTTTATTTGTATCACTTTCTGCTGGTATTAATGCTTTATGGGGACCGCTTCACGGAGGAGCCAATCAAGCAGTAATAGAGATGTTAGAGGCTATTAAAGAAGATGGTGGAGATACTAAAAAATATATGGCAAAAGCTAAAGACAAAGAGGATCCATTCCGTTTAATGGGATTTGGACACCGTGTATATAAAAATTTTGACCCCCGTGCTAAGATTATAAAAGTTGCAGCAGACGAGGTTTTAAATGAATTGGGAATCGAAGATCCTATTTTAGATATTGCTAAAGCTTTAGAAAAAGAAGCTTTAGAAGATCCCTATTTTGTGAACAGAAAATTATATCCAAACGTAGATTTTTATTCAGGAATCATATATAGAGCTTTAGGCATTCCAACAGACATGTTTACGCCAATGTTTGCCTTAGGAAGATTGCCAGGATGGATTGCACAATGGAGAGAAATGCGTTTAGGTAAAGAACCTATTGGAAGACCAAGACAAGTATATATTGGCGAAACGTACAGACCGTTTAAGAAAACGGAAGACAGATAATTAGCATTTAGCTACTAAGGCGTGTTCTTTAAAGAGAACGCGCCTTTTTAATACAATTATATATGAAAAAATCAATTAAAATAATTAAGAATAGGTCAGATATTGGAGCAGGTACAAGAGGTTCTGATATGGGTATTGATGCTATAGAAATAGCTGCAATCAATAGCAAAAATGATTATTTTAGTTTGTTTGAATTTGAAGATGTAGCTACCGAGAACGAATCTATTTACAACAAAGTTAACAACCCGTTTGGTAAGCGTATAAATTACGTTTTAGAACAATGTACTCGGTTAAGTAATTCTGTAAAATCGACTCTAGAAAATAAAGAGTTCCCTTTAGTACTTTCTGGAGATCATTCTTCTGCTTTAGGAACTATTTCAGGAATAAAAGCTGCCTATCCTGCAAAACGATTAGGAGTGGTTTGGATTGATGCTCATGCCGACATTCATTCTCCTTATACATCACCATCTGGAAATATACATGGGATGCCTTTAGCAGCTGCCTTGGCGGAGGACAATCTAGATTGTCAGGTAAATGAAGTGACTAGCGAAGTAGCTAGTTCCTGGACTGCGATGAAAAACATTGGTTGTGAAGGTGTTAAAGTACTTGCAGATGACCTTGTTTATTTTGGAGTACGAGATACAGAAGCGCCAGAAGACCAGCAAATTGAAAAGCTAGGGATTAAAAATTATATGGTAGATGAAGTTCGTTATAGAGGCTTAGAAATCTGTGTTAATGAAGCTTTAGAAAGATTATCTAATTGTGATCATATCTATATTTCTTTTGATGTAGATAGTATGGATTGTGACTTAATATCTTACGGAACCGGAACTCCTGTCTCTAAAGGATTTGATCAACATGAAGTTATCAAAATTATCAATAAAATTACAGCCTCCAATAAAGTTGTCTCGATAGAGTTTGTAGAAGTTAATCCATTATTAGATTTTAAAGGAAACAAAATGGCAGAAACGGCTTTTGAAGTTTTAGATGCAATCACTAAAAATTTAAAATAACAATACTATTTGTTATTGATAAAAGGCAGTAAATGATAAATTTACTGCCTTTTATCAATTTTTATTTAATGCATTTGTATATGTGCTATTATTAATAGCTTACATACCTTGTTCAATCATTATTTTTATTCCAATTCTATTATTGTTAAATCGTCCAGAATGAAATCTGATGTTTCATTATTTGTTTTTGTAATACCAAACCATGAGTTTCCAGAGGGAGCTGCAGTAAAAACAAATTCAAATAATTTCGTGTCTTGTACTTGATTTACTTTATTCTCAAAGAGGATATTAGTATTGTTACCTAATACAAAAGAATATCCGTCACTTTCAGTTTGATACTTAAAAGATACTTTATATTTTTTATTAGCTTCAAACCTTAAATTTTGAGGGATGGTCTGAATTATTAGACCAATGGCATCTTCATGTAGCTTGAGTGACCAGTTGCCATTTAGCACATCATCAACCTTTTTTTCATTCCATCCTTTTTGGGTGTATGGACTATGTTTTTCTGCGAGATGAACTCTTGGGTCATTAGCGCCACCAGCTTCTCCTTTTACAAATGGGAATAACCCTGATGGGATGTGTTCAAAATTTTCTTGAAAATAAATACTGTCTATCGCAGTTTTTTTATGCGCCTTGATTACTCTTACGTCGTCATAAATAACAATAGAATCGCCTTGGCTTGTATTCAGTATAAGCTTGATGTCATCATTATTTTTATCAACATCAAAAAAGACAAACATTTTTTGCATTTTACTGCCATGCTTACTGTCTGCTGCTATGTAATTCTCCCATAAAGAATGTGTGGTATAATTTTCATTTATGCCTGTACTTGACTCAACGCTTAATGTAGCTTTTCTATTCGCAACTGTTTGTACATATACTTCGGCAGCATAAGATCCTTTAGGTAGATTAGGTAGGAGTTGAGATACCGTTATATCCTCATTGCTTTGATCAATATGCAAGGCGTATTGTCCAAGACTATCTCTTAGTACTTCTGCCTGTTCATTATTGGTTTCCCAATGGTCAATATTACCAGTATTGAATCCACCATTTTTTACGAGCGTACCTTCTCCAAAATCTATTTGAATATTGGTTTGTGGTTCTTTATAAATAACATATGGAGTTTTAGCTTTTGCAGAAATTTTTAGGCTGCCATTATTTACTTTAATTTCTTCACTTAATGTTTTTCCTAAATCACTTAATTCATACATGAAAATACTAGTAACACCATCCCATGATTTGGGTACGCTCCAATCTGTTGTGCCTCCTTTTTCATTCCAATGATATAGCTTACTCTCTTCAATAGGATTCCAAGGTAATAAATAGGTGTTGTCATTGTAAATTAGCTTCCCATCTTTTTCTATTATTCTTTTTTCAGATTCAATTTTTATGATAACATTATTTTCCAATTGAATAGTGTTCTCTTCCCATTTGATAATTGGAAAATGCTGTATGTATTTGGTAGGTAAATTTGTTTGGAAGGTAATGTCAATAGAATTATCATAATTTACTCTTCCTTGCCAACCTTCATAATCAACCATTTTCGCTCCTCCAAGAAATGGGTGATCGGCTATCCAAGTATCTTTTTGATGATTCCTAATAAAACGTACAATTTTACTATTAAATCCTTTAATATTTTTCCCACCATATTTACTGTCAACCGCCCAATGATTCCAAACTGCATCATATTCTAAATCTTGCGGGAATTCTGTTGCTAGAATCAAGTCAAGTGAATTAATTTCACTGGCTACCTTTCTGCTGTCCCAACTTCCTCTGGCATACCACACATCCAAATATATAAAGTCCAGATTAGGAACTTGATCTTTTAGGGACTTCAATCGATTGAATCTTTTATTGTCTATTGCATCGTATCGCTTGTCTATTCTATAAGATTTATCTAGCCAATTCCAACCTAATTTTTCTTTTACAACTAAGGATTCGCTAAACATTCGTGCTTCGGGATAAGACTCTGTACCATTAATGTGTACACCAATATCAGCATTGTAATCATTGGCTTTATCACAAATAAGATTCATTTCTTCCACACCACCTTGTCGAGTTCCAATATATCCGTAATCAGGGTGATTAGAATCATGACCTTCTCCTCCATATCCTTTGAGAATTACAAATTGACCAAGGCCATCTGTGTTTAAAAAAATTCTTTTAGTCTCATCCAATGATTTTGAAAATGGATTGGTAGCCTGGCTAGCAAAGTTCATTGGAATTCTAAAAACAACCCAATCTTTTACTCTTTCTGCTCCAAAAGGATTGTTCATTATATTCCTAAAGGCAATTGCTCCATCTTGCCAATCTACTTTTTTATCATCGTTTTTATCATCTGTAAGAATGATTTTTAGTTGAGGTAATTGACTTGCTAAACTCATTTTGTCTGCCCTATACACCCATGAACCACTCCAAAGACTTGTATAGACAACCTTATTTTTTTTATAAGTTTTTTTTAGAATTCTGTTATTATCCGTTTTTTCTTCAACCGCATTTGTCCATATAGAGGCAGAAAGATCTTGCTTAGATAATATGGCATACAAGAACCCTTGGGCTACACTGTCTAAAACTGTTTTTTTATTCAATTTTTGAAAAACGTCTCCTTCATTTTCCCCTATTGCGGTATGCATTTTGGCTCCTGAGAAATTTGCATTTTTTTCATTGGAAGAAATTGTTAATAATTCCTGCTCTGGAAAAGCAATGGTATGAATCTTAAAATCTCCAGTCTCTTTAATTTCAGTGAATTTTAAATCCACAATGTCATCAAGTACTTCTATCTTCACTCGCAATAAGACTTTAATGTCTTCGAGATTCATGGTGTAGTTGATAGCATTTTCTGTAACGGATGATGTTACTTCAGGATAAAATTCTATTCCGTTGATTAAAACAATCTTATTATTTGATATATTTCCATTTAAAATCGCATTGTTTTTAAGTAATTTGTATTGCTTTATTAGGGGGAATTCAGAATCAACTGTTAAGACTAATTCGCTTGAGCTAATAGATGTATATGGTGTCGATTGAGAAAATGTAATCAAGGGTAATATCAAAGCAATAAGTAAGTATATAAATTGTTTAGTCATTTCTTATAAATTAGATCTTAATAATTAGAGCTTGCGATGTCATCAAATTAGTGACATTCATCCGGTAATATTATTTGATAAAGTCAGTTTTAATTGTCTTTATCAATTTAAACGAATGTACTTATTCTATTTTGAAATTTCAATAAAAAAAAACCTATTTTATAATGGATAAAGGAGATGTGTTTAGGTCTTTTTATTTTTTTTATTTAATGTTTTTTATCAAGCGTTAAGTGATTTATATTTTTAAAAATTAAATTAAAGTAAAAAATGATATTCAGTGCATTACATGTTAAAAATAGTGGATAAGCCTAGATGAATTTAAATGACCAAAAATCGTTTTTAGGCAAAGGTGCTTCGAAGGTTAGGGACTCTTTAGAACCAGCGACTTCATAGGTTGTTTTCCATGCATGAAGGCAAATAGACAGCGGTAAGTATTTTTGATCTGAACCATATTTTTTATCTCCAATAATAGGAAGTCCTATAGTTGATAACTGGGCTCTTATTTGATGGAATCGACCCGTTTTTGGTTTTACTTCTAATAGATAACCAACATCATTTTTGCCTATTACTTGATAGGAAAGCGAACAGTTTAGGGAGTCTTTTGATTTTAATTGGACGATATCGGCTCTTTTTTCTTTGTTATTTTTTACTAGAAAATTCACCAAGTTTCCTTTGTTATTGTGTGGCTTGTTTTTAACAATTGCTAAATACGTTTTTTGAACTTTACGGCTACTAAATAGATGATTAAATGCTACAAGAATATTTTTTTTCTTGGCAAGAATTAAGACTCCACTTGTTACGCGATCTAATCGATGTATGATACCAATATAGGGCCTGCTATTATTTTTTAAAAGATGGTTTAAAACTTGAGTCTCAACAGTAACAGCTTCGTATGGGCTTTTTTCACTTATAAGTCCAGCAGCTTTGTTTACAACTAGATAATCGTTGTTTTCATGTAATACTTCAAGCTTTGGCATTAGCAAGTTTTAGATAATAACATAAGGTTAGCCTATAATTTATCGTCTCTTAGTTCTAGATTTAGGTTTGCTTCTTCGACGTGAATGACTTGAAGGAATCGCATCATCAAATGTGTTTTTCACTTCTTTAGGCTTAATGCTTTTCCAAGCAGTTTTTTCTTTTTCTGGTACTAACACGTCTACCAAATCTTTTCTACCCACTTTATTCAACGTTTTTCTAATCCAATCTTTATTTTCTTTTTTATACCAAAAGAAGAAACGATGCTGTTCATCCTTTTCTTTTTTAGTTTTTGGAGTTTTAGTTGGTTTTAGTGTATAAGGGTGAAATCCACTATAATAAATAACCGTTGCAACCGTCATTGGTGTTGGTGTAAAGCCTTGTACTTGTTCTAACTGAAAGCCCATATCCTTAGTTTCAGCAGCAAGATTTGCCATATCTTCTACTTCGCAAGCTGGATGATTTGAAATAAAATAAGGAATCAACTGAAGTTTCAAGTTCTTCTTTATATTGATTTTATCAAAACGCTCTTTAAACTTGTGAAAATATTTAAATGAAGGTTTGCGCATCAACTTTAGAACAGGATCAGACGTGTGTTCTGGAGCCACTTTTAAACGTCCAGAAATATGCTTTGTCATCACTTCTTCTGTGTAATCATCTAATTCTTTTGGGTCAGCATTCTTATTGAATTCTGGGACCAACATATCGTGACGAATGCCACTTCCAATAAATGATTTTTTTATTTTAGGATGTTTATCTACCGCTTGATATAATTTGGTTAACGGTTTATGAGACGTATCCAAATTACTGCAAATTACAGGCGAAATACATGAAGGTGCCACACAATTATCACAAATGGATTGTACCTTACCTTTCATTTTATACATATTAGCGGAAGGTCCTCCAATATCTGATAGATAGCCTTTAAAATCTGGCATGTTGGCAACTTTATCTACTTCCTTTAAAATAGATTCTTCACTACGACTTGCAATAAATTTTCCTTGATGTGCCGAAATCGTACAAAAACTACAGCCTCCAAAACAACCACGATGAATATTAATAGAAAACTTAATCATCTCAAACGCAGGAATTGGTCCACGTTTATTATATTTTGGATGTGGTAAACGGGTGTAAGGCAAATCGAAAGAAGCATCAATTTCTTTTTCTAACATCGTTGGGAATGGTGGATTTATCACCAATGTTCTGTCTTTTACACCTTGAAAAATTCGTCTTGCTTTAAGTTTATTAGATTCTTGCTCTATAACTTTAAAATTAGAGGCGAACTTTTTCTTATTCTTTAAACAAACACCATGCGAATGAATTTCTACATCGTCCCAATTTTTATTTTTAGGAATGGTCTCCTCTTTATTTACTAAAAAAGCGGTTTGCTTTATGGTTCTTAAACTTGAAAAAGGCACTCCTTTTTGTAATAGCTCAACAACTTCTCGCAACGGTTGTTCTCCCATACCATAAACCAACATATCTGCTTTAGAAGTTTCTAAAATACTTGGCATTAGTTGATCACTCCAATAATCGTAGTGCGTTACACGACGAAGTGAAGCTTCAATTCCTCCTATTAAAACAGGAACATCTGGAAATTTATCTTTTAAAATACTTGAATAGACTGATGTGGCGTAATCTGGTCGAAATCCTTTATCACCATTTGGTGTATAGGCATCTTTATCTCTACGTTTTTTAGTCGCCGTATAATTACTCACCATAGGGTCCATACAACCACCAGTAACTCCAAAAAATAATTTTGGCGTTCCTAGTTTTGTAAAATCCTGCAAATCATCGTTCACACTAGGTTGCGGAACAATAGCTACTTTTAATCCATAACTTTCTAAAATACGACCAATAACAGCGGGTCCAAATGAAGGGTGATCTACATAAGCGTCTCCACTAAATAGAATAACATCTAATTCCTCCCAACCTCGAATTTTTACTTCTTTAGTTGTTGTTGGTAGCCAGTCTGAAAGTTTGTTAATTATCATAAGAGTGCAAAGGTACGTTTAAATTCGTTTTACAACTCTACACTAAATAACTCATCCTTTATTTTATCTCTTTAATGTTTATACGAACTACTATGGTTTTGCACAATGAAAAGATAAATAATATTTTGATTTTCCAGTTTTAATGAAGGCTAATATCAATGGGAAAATCTCTTTTTCAATTATAAAAATGAGTAATTTTGTTTTTAAATAATTGCTATGCAACAAATTACCAATGTCCTTTTAATGATTCGCCCGGTGGCGTATCGAATGAACGAACAAACTGCTGTAAATAACTATTTTCAGCAGCACTTGAGTTTAAGTGATTTTGTAATTAATGCCAAAGCTCAAAAAGAGTTTGATGCTTTTGTTGTAAAATTGCGCGCAGTTGGTGTAGTGGTTATTGTAGAAGACGATATCTTAGAAAGGGAAACTCCAGATTCTATTTTTCCGAATAATTGGATAAGTTTTCATGAAAATGGTGATGTTGGTTTGTATCCGATGTTTGCTAAAAATAGGCGTAGAGAGCGAAGAGAAGATATTCTTCTTAGATTGGAAAAAGAAGGTTTTGTGATTAATAATTTAATCGATTATACAAGCGCAGAAGACGAAGGAGTTTTTCTGGAAGGCACTGGAAGTTTAATCTTAGATCGCATCAGCCAAAAAGCATATTGTGCCTTATCGCCTCGAGCAGATGAAGATTTAGTTATTGAATTTTGTGAAGATTTTGAATTTACTCCCGTGATTTTTACTGCCAGTCAGCTTGTAAATAGAGAACGATTGCCTATTTATCATACCAATGTATTAATGGCTCTCGGTGAAGACATCGCAGTGATTTGTTTAGATGCCATTGACAGTAAATCTGAAAAGAAAATGCTTATTCAAAACTTAAAAGAAGACGGCAAAGAGATGGTAAAAATATCCGAAACTCAAATGCAGCAGTTTGCAGGAAACATGTTACAGGTAAAAGGAGCAAACAATCAAAAATACATGGTGATGAGTTCTAACGCATACCATAGTTTGACTCCAGGTCAAATTGCTGTCATTGAAAGACAGAGTCTAATTTTACATAGCGACTTAACCACTATAGAAACTTGTGGAGGAGGAAGTGCTCGTTGTATGATGGCAGAAGTGTTTTTACCTAAAGGTTAGATACCTAAATAATTATAGGATGCTTTTTGATTTCTCTATGCATCTATGTGGTATCGCATTACAAAAATGTATCTTTACAATCTTAAATTTAAGACCATGACGCTTCAAGAAAAGCTTGAAATACAAATTAAAAAGGCAGTAAGTCAGCTATACCAGGCTGATTTAGAAAGTGTAGAATTTCAGGCTACTCGCAAAGAGTTTGAAGGTGATATTACAGTAGTGGTTTTTCCAATGTTAAGAGTTGTAAAAGGAAACCCTGTACAAATTGGTCAATCTATTGGAGAATATTTGGCAGAAAACGTTGAAGAAGTGATACGTTTTAATGTGGTAAAAGGGTTTTTAAATGTAGTATTTAGTGACACCTACTTTTTAAACTTTTTTAATGAAATTTCAGATTTTTCAAATTATGGAAAAGTAACTGGAGAAGAAGACACGATGATGGTGGAGTACTCTTCACCCAATACTAATAAGCCCTTGCATTTAGGTCATATTCGTAATATTTTATTAGGATATTCAGTAGCTGAAATATTAAAAGCTTCTGGTAAAAAAGCATATAAAACTCAAATTATTAACGATCGTGGTATTCATATTTGTAAAAGTATGTTGGCATGGAAAATCTTTGGAAATGGAGAGACTCCAGAAAGCACGCATTTAAAAGGAGATAAGTTAGTTGGTAATTATTATGTAAAATTTAATCAAGAATACAAGAAGGAAATGGCTCAACTGATTGCGGAAGGTGTTTCTGAAAAGGAAGCGAAACTGCAAACACCTTCATTAATAAAAGCACAAGAAATGCTTATTAAATGGGAGGCTGGAGATGAAGAAACGGTTGCGCTTTGGAAAACGATGAACGGATGGGTATATGCAGGATTTGATAAAACGTATGCATCTCTTGGAGTAGATTTTGACAGGTTATATTATGAAAGTAATACCTACCTTTTAGGAAAGGAAGTTATAAAAGAAGGGCTGTCTAAGAATGTGTTTTTTCAAAAAGAGGATGGTTCTATATGGTGCGATTTAACCGAAGATGGATTGGATGAAAAGATTGTACAGCGTAGTGATGGAACTGCGGTGTATATGACACAAGATATTGGTACAGCGATCCAACGGGTAAAAGATTACCCTGAAATTACGGGTATGATTTACACCGTAGGCAATGAACAGGATTACCATTTCAAGGTGTTGTTTTTGATATTGAAGAAATTAGGGTATCAATGGGCAGAAAATTTATTTCATTTAAGTTATGGTATGGTTGACTTGCCTTCTGGAAAAATGAAATCCCGTGAAGGAACGGTGGTAGATGCAGATGACTTAATTTTTGATATGGCTCAAACGGCTAAAAAGATTAGTGAAGAGTTAGGGAAGATCGATGATTTCTCGGAAGAAGAAAAAGAAGCTTTGTACAAGACCATAGGATTAGGAGCTTTAAAATATTACATCTTAAAAGTAGATCCTAAAAAAAGAATTTTATTTAATCCAGAAGAAAGTGTAGATTTTCAGGGGAACACAGGCCCGTTTATTCAATATACCTATGCTCGTATTCAATCAATTTTACGAAAATCAGGCACACTAACTGAAGTAAGTAATTTATTAGAATTGCATCCAAAGGAAAAGGAATTGATAAAACAATTGCAGTTATTTCCTGAAACTATTCAGCAAGCAGGGGCGCAATACAGTCCAGCATTAATTGCAAATTATACCTATGAATTGGTAAAGTCTTTTAATTCTTTTTATCAAAACGTTTCTATATTAGGAGCTGATAATAATAAAGGAAAAAGTTTTAGGATACAGCTTTCTCAAGCGGTTTCAGATGTAATTAAAACTGCTTTTGGTTTATTGGGAATTGAAGTTCCTGAAAGGATGTAATAAAAAAAATAAGGTTAATTTACTTTTTCTTCTTAGCTAAAATTAGCCAGAGGGCTACTCCAATGGAAACTGCTGATCCTGCTGCTATTGCTGTGATAATTGCTACAGACATTCTATTCGTTTTTTAATTATTCTTTAAATATAATTATTTAAAGATAACCACTTCTTTATCATGGTACCAGGTTAAATAATTACGTTCGTTATCAAGCTCAATTAAATTCCTTTTTAACTTTAAAGTAGGAGTTAAGAAGTTGTTCTCTATAGTCCAATGAGTTTTAAAGACAACTGCTTTTTTTATTGTCTCGTGATTTTCTAATTGTTGATTTAATTGATTAATAGTATTCATTATACTATTAGATAATTCAAGTGAAGTATTAGAATTGCCAATTTCTGAAATTGTAATTAATGCTATAGGATGAGGTAATCCACTACCTACTATACACACTTGCTCTATATTGGAGTTTTTAGATAGTTCTAATTCGATAGGGGATGGATCTATATACTTTCCTTTATCTGTTTTAAATTGATCTTTTATTCTACCTGTGATTGTTAAATTACCCTCCGAATCATATTCGCCTTTGTCACCGGTTTTTAAATAACCATCTTCATCAAATATTTTTGCAGTTAATTCAGGGTTTTTATAATAGCCTTTCATTAGGCAATTGTTTTTGATGCAGATTTCTCCTTCACTAGTTATTTTTGTTTTTACTCCGGGTAAAGCTTTTCCTACGGTTCCTATTTTGTTGTGAGGAGGTGTATTAAAATGTGAAACACAACAATCTTCAGTCATTCCGTAAATTTGAGAAATTTCTATATCAATAGCCTTAAACCAATGAAGCACATCTTTGGATATTGGAGCAGCTCCAGAAATAATAACTTCACTATTTTTTAATCCTAATTTTTGTTTAAGCTTAGCTATTACTATGTCTTTAATTACAGGAGTTTTTAAAAGCCAATTCAATCTTTTTTGAGGTATTTTTGAAGTGATAATTTCTTGAAACTTCACCCAAATTCTTGGGACTCCAAAAAACGCGTGAGGCTGCGAATTTTCTAAATCTTTTGCAAAGGTTTTTAATGATTCTGGATAACTAAATTGTGCGCCTATAGTTAGCCCATAAGTCCAAATAAGCCTTTCTGCTACATGAACCAAAGGTAAATAGGAGAATAATCTAGGATAACTAGGTAGCTTAATGATTTTTTGAATGGTATTTAAACTATTTACAAAATTTCCAACACTATGCAGTACTCCTTTAGGATTTCCAGAGGTTCCTGAAGTATAAATGATGGTATGTATATCTGAAAGTTTTGGAAATTTAATTGTAATTTCTGAATCTTTCGATTGTATAATGTTTTCCCAACTGTATTCTTCCTGAATCCCATACAATTCAATTCCTATTTTTGGAATAGCTGGTATTTCTTTCTTTATGGAAGAATAGTCGTCTAGTTTACCAATGATAATAGCTTTAGACTCACTATGAGTTAGTACTTGACGAATTGCTTTTGCAGTTAAAGAAGTATAAATAGGAACAGAAACAAACCCTGCCATCATTATTGCTAAATCTGACATCATCCAATGAGCACAATTTTTAGATAGCAGTGCAATATGGCTTTTTTTTTCTAATCCTAAATTTTGTAATTTTAAAGCTACTTTCCTTAATTCTATACCAGCTTCTTTATAGGTATATTTTATAAGCTTACCATTAATAGGTTGTTGTAAAAAGGGGTGATTAGGAATTTCTTTTTCCCAATGTAAAAACGCTTCTAATGGCGATAAGAATAGGGGCATTTTTTAAAATTGAAAATAAATAAATTGTTGAATACTACCTAGATCAATTAGTAGTAATCTGATCGTAATAGACCAAACTATTTCTAAAAATAGGATCGATTTTTTTTAACTTCTTTTACTGATGTATTACTCATTAACCAATGCTAAAAATAAGCCATTCCAAGCAGAAATTTTAAAATGTATTGTTTTTTTTATGGTTTTTATAAAATTATATAAATTTCTCTAGTCCAATATTATTGTTTTTTAGAAGATTTCATTTCTCCATCAATACCGCTTAAATCCTCTCTGAAAATCCAGATTTCTGATTGTTTCCCATTAGTAACAGATTCCCATTCTTTAAGAAATTTATCAAAAGCACCTTTGCCAAAAACTTCTTCAAATTTTATTGAAAAATCCTTAGTTCTGCCTAGCCATCCTGAATTTTGATAAAAGGAAACGACCATTAAATCTTTTCCATCTATTTCATTAGGGAATTCATTGTAGTACACTCCGTAAGAATCATTTTGATATTTTTCTCTCATTACTTTTTTAACTTTATTCATAAGAGTAAGCGCTTCCTCTTTTTTATAACGTTTTACATCATATATACCTGCTAAGGCTTTATTAATAGAGAAGTCTTTTGGGAAATTTGATAAATTTGGGTAAAATCGCCAGTAATGTTGATCACCCCCAGCAATTGTATAAGGCTCAATATTTTTATTCCAATCTTCATCGTGACCTTCTTGTTGAGGTCTGTCGTCAAAAGCACTCCAGGGAATTGGTCCCATTACCCATAAATACTTTCCGTAATCTGGGCCATTGTTAATTTGGTAAATATGAGATCCATACTCTCCATCTGTATGGTATTTATTGTTATGATTAGCTACACCGGTTTCAAATTCATTAATAAATTTTGGGTTTGCTGTCATTATACCGTTTTCAGTAACAGTATAAGTGCCATTAGTTTGTGATATTACTACAAATGGTAGTATCATTATCCAATAAAAAACTGCTCTCATGATTTTATTATTTAATCATTGTTTTATAAAGATATGAAAAAACAATGATTAAGTTATTATAATACTAGCGTTTATAACATTTTCATAAGAAATTATACTTCAGATTTAATTTAATTTTTTAGCTGATAAATTGTTGAAGCATTTTTTGGTTTTTCATTACATGAGTATTAAAATAGTTTGTAACTCCTTACTCAATTGTTATCTTTGCAAATCTTCTACCAAAAAAGGTAGTATTACATAAAATTTTGCAAGATCATGTTCGATAATTTAAGTGAAAAACTAGATAAAGCCCTTCACGTGCTTAAGGGGCAAGGAAGTATAACAGAAGTTAATGTTGCTGAAACTTTAAAGGAAGTTAGGCGTGCATTATTAGATGCCGATGTTAACTTTAAAATCGCAAAAGAATTCACCAATAAAGTAAAACAGGATGCTCTAGGTCAAAATGTACTTACCTCTCTTCAACCAGGTCAATTAATGGTCAAGTTGGTTAAAGATGAGCTTACTCAGCTTATGGGTGGTGATACTGAGGGTATTAATTTAAGTGGTGCTCCATCGGTAATTTTAATGTCTGGTTTACAAGGTAGTGGTAAAACTACTTTTTCAGGAAAATTAGCGAATTACCTAAAAACTAAAAAATCAAAAAATCCATTATTAGTAGCCTGTGATGTGTATCGTCCTGCTGCTATTGATCAGTTACACGTGGTTGGGGATCAAATAGGAATCGAGGTATTTAGTGATCGAGGAAATAATAATCCTGTAGATATTGCTCAAAAAGCAATTGCTCATGCAAAGCAAAATGGATTTAATGTTGTTATTGTGGATACCGCTGGTCGTTTAGCTGTAGACGAATTGATGATGACAGAAATTGAAAATATTCATAAAGCGATCCAACCTGAAGAAACATTATTTGTAGTGGATTCTATGACAGGTCAAGATGCTGTTAATACTGCAAAAACGTTTAATGATCGCCTAAACTTTGATGGTGTTATTCTAACCAAATTAGACGGTGATACTCGTGGTGGAGCTGCAATTTCAATTAAAAGTATTGTAAATAAACCAATTAAGTTTATTGGTACTGGAGAAAAAATGGAAGCAATCGATGTTTTCCATCCATCTAGAATGGCAGAACGTATCCTTGGGATGGGAGATGTTGTTTCGTTAGTTGAAAGAGCACAAGAACAATTTGATGAAGTAGAAGCTAGAAAAATTCAGAAAAAAATCGCAAAAAATCAATTTGGATTTGATGATTTCTTAAAGCAAATTCAGCAAGTAAAGAAAATGGGTAATATGAAGGATCTTATCGGAATGATTCCAGGAGCCGGAAAAGCCATGAAAGATGTGGATATTGATGACGATGCTTTTAAAGGAATAGAAGCAATTATTCATTCTATGACCCCAGAAGAAAGAAGTCAGCCAACATTAATAAATGCAAGTCGTAAAAAAAGAATTGGTAAAGGAAGTGGAACTTCTGTACAAGAAGTTAACCAGTTAATGAAACAATTCGAGCAAATGAGTAAAATGATGAAGATGATGCAAGGTGGTGGAGGTCGTAAGATGATGCAAGCGATGAAAGGAATGCAATAATACTCAACAATTAAATAATTAAAAAATCTAAGCAACATGGTTCTATTAGATGGTAAAAAAACTGCTAACGATATCAAAGATGAAATTACTGTTTCGGTAAACGAAATGATAGAGCGTGGAGAGAAAGTTCCTCATTTGGCAGCAGTTTTAGTAGGGTCTGATGGAGCTAGTTTAACCTATGTTGGATCTAAAGTTAGAGCTTGTGAACGTGTTGGATTTAATTCTACTTTAGTAGAATTGCCAGAAACTACATCTGAGGAAGAGTTATTAAATACCATTCACGATTTAAATAAAAATGATGATATTGATGGTTTTATTGTTCAATTGCCATTGCCTAAACACATTGATGAGCAAAAAGTATTAAATGCTGTAAATCCAAATAAAGATGTTGATGGATTTCATCCTGAAAATTTTGGTAGAATGGCATTAGAGATGGAATCTTTTATTCCTGCAACTCCTTATGGCATTTTACAATTGTTAGAGCGTTATCATGTAGAAACTAAAGGGAAGCATACAGTTGTCATAGGAAGAAGTCATATAGTAGGTCGTCCTATGAGTATTTTAATGAGTCAGAAAGGACCAGCAGGACATAGTACGGTAACCTTAACACATAGTCATACTAAAAACCTTTCAGAAATTACAAAACAAGCAGACATTATTATTGTTGCCTTAGGTGTTCCTGAATTTTTAAAAGCAAGCATGGTGAAAGATGGTGTTGTAATTGTTGATGTTGGAATAAGTCGTGTTCCTGATGATACTAAACCAAGAGGTTATGCTATAAAAGGAGATGTAGCATTTGATGAGGTAAGTAAAAAGTCTTCATTTATCACACCTGTGCCAGGAGGCGTTGGGCCAATGACTATTGCTATGTTGCTAAAAAACACCTTGATAGCGCGTAAGCGAAATACTTAAAATCTTTTATCTACATATTCTATTTTATACATTTTAAGTATAATAAAGAACAAAGAAATTGTTATTGGACCAAAAACAAGTCCAATAAATCCAAAAAGAGGAATTCCAATAATGACCCCAATTAATGTTATTAATGGGTGAACATCATCCATTTTTTTAAGGACATAAAGTCTAATTATATTATCGGTAGAGCCAACAACTACTAAACCATAGATTAGAATTCCATAAGCAGCATAATCATTTCCGCTAGCCAATGTTATTAAAAACACGGGTATAACCCCAACAAGAGTACCTACAAAGGGTATCATTGATCCTATAACAACAATTACAAACCAAAATAATGGGTTTTCAATTCCAAAAATTAAAAAACCTATGAGTGCAACTATTCCTTGTGATAAAGCTACAATTGGTATTCCAAGTGCATTTGAGCGAATCATTTTACTGCTTTCTTTTGTTAGAATTTTTAAATGTTTCTCTGCAAAAGGTGCGTAATTATAAATGCTTTTTTTCACCTGCTGTGGTTTTGTAAGCATGAAATATAGCAGAAAATACATGATGGCAATAGCGACAAAAAGTTCAAAAGTACTTCCGATTAATACTTTTGCGTTTTCTCCAACCCAAGAGGTTCCTCCTGTAACATCTAAATCTTTATAAAAATCATGACCAAAAGTATCTTCAAATTTCATTAAATACTGTTGTAATGCTGAAAATAATTTCTCAGCATTAGAAGCCGCATTTTCAATTTTATTACTCAGCATTAAGGTAATGCCAAATACTGGAATTAATACTCCTATAAAGGAAAGGAACATCAATAAAGAGGCAGCTAAAGAAGAATTCCAACCTTTAGCCTTAAGTTTTTCCATAGGTTTTTTTAATAATATATATAAAGTTATTGCTCCTAAAAAACCTGATAAGTAAGGTAGTAATTCATAAAATATTAAGAAACCTACAATTCCTAATATAATAATAATAATAACTTGTCTAATAATTTTTGAAGGGACTGTTTCCATGTTATACTTTTAAATAATTGATACTTACTGTTGCTAATTCGTTATTTGGAAATTTAGAAAAGTGTTTATGATCGATATTCATTCCAATTTCATTTATTACTTTTTGAAACACATCTAATTCTAATATATACTGATCTGAAAAACCATGAGTGGCATCATATGCAGTAGCTGTGGTTAAACCTAAGTTTGCTGCTGTAATACTAGGATTGATTGTATGTAGTTCTATTAATAACAAGCCAAACTTTTTTATATAAGGTAACCATTTTTTAAAATGATCCTTTAAATTTTGTTCCACTATAGAATTGTTTAATCTTTTTCCGGCATATGCAAAAGCACCTTTTGATGTACTAATTCTGTTTACTTCTAATTGATTTAGTTGTGACCAAGGGCGATTGTGATCTAAAAAGGTTCTTACATTTAATAAATCACTTAATTTTATATTATAATTTGTGTAAATGTCTTCATGTAATTGTTTTGGGTTTCCAATATCTCCCCAAATTACCTTTGCCCAAATATCTGCTTTTACAAGATTTGAACGGGTTACTTTTAAGGCAGCTTTGTTATAATCGGCACCTACTAAAAAGAGGGGATATTCTTCTAACAATGCCCCGCGTTTAGTTCGTTGTTCTATTACTTCAAATAAATGAATTAAAAAAGCACCATTACCGCAACCCATATCTAAAATACCTTTAGGTTGTTCTTCAATTGGTTTGTTAAATATGGCAATAATTATTTCATCTATTTTTTTAAAATAGGCAGAATGTGCTCCTCCACTTCCCCAAACATTCATTTCTCTATCCACGTGTATTTCTACTGAATTTGGAATAGAACTGCGTAACATATTTGCATTACCAAACA
>Ga0307985_10000202_pt1 | contig 35524 bp, 39 predicted proteins | sample EllFjometageno80_FD_203155 | JGI IMG/M metagenome (GOLD analysis project Ga0307985, IMG submission 203155) | Marine microbial communities from Ellis Fjord, Antarctic Ocean - #80 | ecosystem: Environmental > Aquatic > Marine > Unclassified | place: Southern Ocean | collected 2014-10-09 | reverse complement strand
CTGATAAAGCGTCCGAAGTTAGCTAGTGATTTAAGGGCTGTAGTCGCGCCTGTGGCCTGCGTGAAGGCCGTGTGGCTGATCCAGACAGTGCCATCTGCACTAGACCAGATAACTGCGTCAAGCGTCGGAGACGTACCTGACACCGCTGTAACGGACAGGTAGATGTCCAGAACAGTTGCGCCACCAACGTCAATGGCGTTGCCGGTTGCTGTCGCGGCTAAGGCTGCGGCGTTTGTAATTACATCGAATTGCTGGTTTTTATCCATTGGTTTAATCCTTAAAGAGTTTTTGCGTCATCAGTTCTAAACGCCCTAATGTCTGGGTCGTTCAGCTTGCGCCGAAACGCAACAGGGTCTTTTGTCGGGCTGATGCCCATGCTATCCCACAAGTGCAGCAGGACCAGAGGCACAGATGCAACACGCTTCATGTCGCGGCTAGGGGTCCAGCCATTTGTGCCATCGTTCTGCGCGATCTTGTTCGCCTCGATGATAGGGCTGGCATCGAACTTGTTCTCAATCGTAAGGCTGCCGTCATGGTCAAGGTGGGCATATGTGTCGATGCCATGGCTTGATGTTAGCAGTTCAGACTTTTTCACAGGACTACCCGCTTCCCGTCAGCGTCCTTGATGACAGTCGGGTCATCCTTGGTCTGCTTGGCGGAACCTTCTGGGATGTGGGACAGGTCTGATTCGGCCATCTCAATGACGTCATACTGAAACCATTTAACGTCGTTCATCCACATATTACCTGCGCGGATCATCACGTTGACCATCACTGGCAATGGGTCTGTTACTGTAGTTGTAAGCGGCTTGCGAGCCATGTTAAATTTCTCCGTAATGTCGGGGCGACCGGCTTAGACCGCCCCTGCATTATCAATTAGTGGACAACTTGCACAAGATTGTGTAGTTGGCCTTGATCGTGTTGGTGGAAGCGCCCGCATTGGCAACTTCGATATAGTCGCCTGCGTTAAAGTGATTAGCGCCAGATGCTGTAGCTACATCTACATCGCCAGCCGCAGAAGATGTATGCAGGACCGAGATGCTGCCGCCTGTGACGGCTGTACCGTTGATCTTAATGGTCGCCACAGCAGGTGCCGTACCGATTGCTCCATCAATAACAGAATGGACCGTAACGATCTTGCCGTTTGAGGGAGCAACAACAAACACAGAACCTGCTGTGGAAATGTCTGCTTCCTCGACGTTAAGTACGAAATGGTCAATGCTCATAACTGACATTGTTTTTTCCTTTTTCAGAGGACATTAGGGGGTCGCGCAAAGACTTTCTTGCGAGACCCCCATATGTCAGTTAGCTAGTGGTCAGGTCGGCAACGATGGCGTGAGCCTTTTCGTTACGCATTTCCAGTGTCCACTCACAAAGAATCTGCTTGCGCTCACTGTCACCAGTTTTTGCAAGATTAACAGTTTCCATGTTGCGCAGAGTACTAAAGGCCACCATGTTGTGGTCGATCAAGATAGCTGTACGTGACCGAATATGGCGAGATGGCACGATTTGCAACTCACCAAAATCGGAGACATAAATGTCAGCAGATGCGACAATCTTCTTATCATCAACATCCTTGAACTTGGTCGCAACGCCAGTGAAGCCAGAGGCAACACGCTTGTTGAAAGACCCAACGTAGAGAGTAGACGGGTCGCCGCCGTTGTCCCATGCAAGTTGATGGACATCAAGCAACAGGCTCTCAGTGAAGGCACGCTGTGTGCCGTCTGTGCGGGCAGTAGCGCCCAGAGAGCCGTCACCGCCGCCAGAACCGGCAGAGGAGTTAGTGTCGATCCAAGACTCAAGGCCACCCACTTCGCGGGCCAGAGTGTCGTTACCTGCAACCTTGATGTTGTTGGCGAAGATGCTCAACTCGATGTCGGTTTTCAGTTCACGGCCACGCTTGACCAGCTGGTAAGCCATTTCTGTGCCGTTTTTACCGGCCTTGTCGACGGCTTCCTGAGTGCCGGTTACGCGAGCAACCTTGTCAGAAATACCACAGTAGTTCGTCAGACGAACAGTTGCGGCAGAAGCGTCAGTAGTGGCGTCGTCGCCTTCAATCACCCAGTTCTGTGCAGGAGCGCCCAGAGTGTCTGTGGTGAACTCATGCAGGGTGCCAGTGGCTTTGTTGCTTGGCATCTTGGAGAGCAGTGGGGTTTCCCACGGGGCGACGTTGTAGATTACGTCAGAGAGGTCTTCACGATTTCCTACTGCGTCGTAGGACGAGAAACTATTGCTAGGCTGTGCCATGGTTGCAATTCCTTATTTTATTTACCCAGTAACAACGCAACGGCGTCATCACTAGAACCAGATTGACGGAGGCGATCCGCAGTCTTGGCACGACGGTCTGCTTGCTTCATTGCTTTACCCTTAGTGGTTCCGGGCTTGATAACTCTGGTTTTGCCCTTGACCTTCTTTTTCGCAGTTGATTGTGATGACATAAGTTCATCCCATTTACGGGCCTTGTCAAAACCAACGACGATACGATGGTCAAATAGCTGATCCAGTTCAGCCCTTTGAAATCCAATGTTCTGCATGTACTTCGACACGTTTGTCTTATACTGCACAGCGTTTTCACCTGCCAATTCAGGGATTGCGTCAACCATCTTTGCAGCTTGGTCTTGTACGAACCGTTGAAGGTTCTGCTGCTGTTCCTGTTGGTCAATTCCTTGTAGGCGTTGCCGTTCCGCATTTTGTACGTCACTTTGCGCCTTATTGGCCTCGAAAATAGCCCGTTGCCGAGTATATTCGAGAGGGTCGTCAGTCGCCATCTGAACCCAGTCAGGTTCTTCGGACGGCTGCTGTTGTTGCATAGCAAGCATCTGTGCAAGATGCTGTCTCTCCGCAGCGATAGACGATTGCATTTCGGCCATTTGCTTACGCTCATTGGCTATAGCTTGCGTCTTTTCAGTATAATCACGATGCTGCATCATCGACTTTTCGACTTCTGCCAAGGTTATCTGCTGGCCTTTAATCTCAAACAGCAGTTCCTCTTCTCCGTCGTCGTCTTCGTCAGCGTCTTCGTATACTTCCTCGTCGTCGGCGTCGGCCTCTTGCGAGACTTCTTCCTCATCAGAGGACGTAGCTTCAAACTCTTGTTCGTCATCGGCTACGTTTTCGCCTTCGGGTTCATCGGTTGTCCCATCGGGTTCCTGATCTGATCCACCAAGCAGTGTGGCCACAGCGTCATCCATTGACAGTGGGCCTTCGGCATTCTCTTGCGAGTTATTGCCACTCATTGTTTCTTATCTCCTGTTTGCGGCTTCCCGTCCCATCTCGGTCAGTTCAGCCTTTGCTAATTTCCCGTTCTGAACCGCAATGTTCAGTTGTCGGGCTACTAATCGGACAACCTTAATGGCCTCGCCGTAGCGAAACCGTCCTAAGTCATCTTTCTCATCGGCTGTCAGTAAGGCGTCGAGGTATTGTGCCTCTACGATCTTGAAAGCCGCTTTAAGTTCTTCGTTGTCTAATGCCTGTGCTGCGCGGCCCGCCTTGTTGCTGGCCTCGTTCAGCTTTAGCTCTCTAACGTTGTCTACCAATCTGCTCCACCTCCGGGGTTGCCGCCGTATTCACCTGCGCCACCGGGAGAACCAGCGCCCGACCCTGCACCAGCGCCTGCACCGCCGCCACTGTGAGCGTCAACTCCAGCGTTGTACGAAGCCACATCTGATGCTGTGCCTGTATATCCGACCATCCCCTGTGCGGCTGCGTTTGCCGCCATGCTGGCGATTCCGGCGCTATGTGCATCCTGCTGACCTTGCCCAAGGCCCACGCCCGGAGCAGAAGACGCGCCTGTCGGGGCAGAATAGATTGAGTTATTTAAGTTGGCCGCCACAGGACCGAGTAAGCCCATGCTTGCGAGTGATGCCGTCTGGCCGGGGCTAAGAGACTGCTGTGGTGCGGCAAGGGGTCCTAGTGGGCCTTGCGGCGAGGAAGGCAAGTTCTGGTTAGTCGGGCCGATTGCGCCTGTGTTTGTCGCTGTAGGACCAACAGCACCCAGAGTCCCCGGAGCGCCGTAATGAGAACCCCTAGTGTCTGTTGCGGCGGTTTCCGTGCTGAATTGCTGTGAGTAGTTTTTGCCCTTGTTTTCAAGGTCGTATGCAGGGGCAGCCAAGGCGTTGCCGCGATCAGTCAGGCTCTCACGAGGGTCAAAGCCGATGGCGATAGCGTCCATTATCCCGATAGTAGGCATCCCGAGGCTTGAAAGTTCGTTGTTTATCGCGCTTAGCTCCGCAAGGCCAAACATAGCCTCTGGCACGGCGAAGCCAGTCGCCACACCCATAGAGCCTATACCCATTATATTACCGCCTTGCCTAGCGCCCACACCCACGTTACCCATATAACCGGGTTCTACTCCTGTGAAATAGCTCTCAACAGTTCCGGGTATATCTGACAGACCATCAAGAACACCTGTAAAACCTAGATCGACACCGCTAAACGGGTTATCTCCGAAGTTAACACCGCTAAACGGGTTGTTAACACCGAAGTTGACACCATCCGGCATACTGAAATTAGGGCCGGTTGATGGTGTGTTCGACCCTCTAGGGCTAAAAACGTCGTTGTTACCCTCTAACCCACCTTCTAAGCCTGTGCGGCGGGGAGTTACAGGGTTAGATAGCTCTGGAATCTGTCGGGGCTGCTCGACTAGAGCAGGCGGAGGCGGGGTGCCCCATGTATAACGATTGAATGAATTGCCTTGAGGTTCTTGGAACGCTGCCTCGCGGGCTGCGTAGTCGTCAGCATACCCCCGCAAAAACGGGTTATTGACTGGACCAGCAGGCGCACCGAAGCTGTCGTCCTGATAGGTCGGCTGGTAGCCCTGTTCTTGCAGTAATCCGTATGCCATTTGGTACCTCTGTCCGTATATTAACTTAAATCGAGTTAATTGTACATGTTAATCATAACGCCCACTTATGCCTAAGTTTCTGGGCCTTCTAGCGACCATTCAACAGTAGGCTCATTAGCCTCGTGGCGTTGGTTTACGCCGTCATTGATCCTAGCCAGTTCAATATCTGCCTTGGCGTCTAGTGACGCAGCTGCCTTAGCCTCGTCTGACCTGATCTTGGCTGCTGTCTCGTTCATGCTGGCAGCGATCTTCTCACGTTCAACGTCGATCTTTTCAGCCTCAAGCTCCAGCTTCTGCATTGCAGCATGATGGTCCAGCTTAGTAGCCTCGACCCTAGATTGGTTTTCCATCTGGGCTTTAGCCATAGACGCTTGGGCCTTGCCTTGTTCAATCTGCATCTGCGCTTGGATAAGCGCCTGCTGTGGGTCTGGGCCTTGCTGCGGAGGCGGCATAGGTCCTTCACCCGGATCAGCTAGGGCAAACGTGCTATTCTTAAAGCCGACAGTTGTCAGCATCTTGGTCATAACGTTGTAGACATGCTGTGGCGTAACCATTGGACCCTTTGGCCCCATGACGCCACCAGATGCAAGCATCTCTTTCTGCCACATCAGGATATTGTTCAGGTGTGTGATTTGTTGGTCGCGGTTGCCGTGGCCCAAGCCGACTTGGATGCTGACATCCATCTCTGGGTTCCACTTGCTTGCATCCATCTCGACCCACTCGCCGCGCAGCTTAATCGTGCGGGGCTTGTCTTGGTGCGTGACCAGTAGGTTAAGGATGCGCCGGAACATATGTTTAATGCCCGTTTCAGCGAAGATGCGGGCAATCATTTCAACGCGCTGGTTCTTCTGGGCCATCTGGTTGTTTGATGCCGTCGCGGTCTGGTTGTTCAATACGTCAGAGTCAACGGCTGCCGCCATGTCACTTACGCCCGTGCGCTTTGCCGCCATGCCGTCGAGGCCGTCGAGCATCGCATATGACTTCTCAGCCACAAACGGGTGGCTAATCTCACGGCTGGCACCGATAGCGTTGACGCGCTTAATGCCGCCGGGGCGTGTTGTCAGGAAGTCGTCCATGTCAACGATCTTGTTCACATCGACTTCACGCTCAGGATTGTTAGCTAGGTATAAGCTGTCCAGGGTCTGACGCAGGAGCGTTGTGCGGATGCTTGATATGTCTAGTACCAAATCAGCCAGAGATAGCCCGTAGGCCCTATGAGGGACCTGCACGGGCGTGACTGTGCTGAATGGTTGACTGTCGACTTCCTCGTTGGCCAGAATATGCTCACCAGACCAAACTACGTTGATCCGCTCCGCGATACCGTCGCCGTTTGTGTCGGCCCACAGATAGCTATCGTGGATGGTGACTTCCTGCATGGTCTTGTCGGCGTGTTCGTCAAACTCGTGGCTCTCGCCCATCCGTGTCTGGCGCTCACCCGTGGGATCATTCGTGTCACTGCCTGACAGCTTGTCAACAAGGTCAGGGTCGAAACCCTCCATCTTGAGTGCTGTCTTGGTCTTGAGCGTCCGATGCTCTAGGTATTGGGCGTTGTCGGGGTCTGCGTCATCAAAGCTCTGATAATATTCCTCTGGTGGAATAGGCAGGACTTCAATCTTACCATTGATGGTCGTCTTTGTGACTTTGATGTTGTGGAACGTCTCAATCAGCCCGCCATACGTGTCAGGGTCCACCTCAGAGCCGTCTGCGTAGACCTCAGAGTGTTCGTCGACCTCGATGTCGTCGTCGTCCATTAGGTTAATGAACTCGGGCGTTGTTAGGCCGCTATATTCGGTTGTCTTGGTGGTTTCTTTCTCAGTCCAGACGGTCTTTAGGACGCCCATCTTTTGCAGTAATGCGTCTTTGAAGTACGTAGACAGGATCAGGAAGCCGTTGTTGTCCTTGTTGAACACCACGTTAGCTAGGTCTGTGGCCTGCTTGGCGAAGTCTTCGTCCTCTGGGCCGACAGGCTCATACTCGACAACATCATCGCCGGACAGGAAGATTCTAAGCAGTGCTGGCATCATCCACTCAACTGTCTCAAGTACATCTCTGGAGATCACACGGCTACGGCCAGCTTGCTCGTTCCCATACGGCTCACCCAGATAACGCTCCATAGCGTCTTCACGCTGCGGCGATATTTCAGATGTGATATAACTCTCGGCCTGCTCGCTCTCATTGCGACACATTGCCAGAATATCGTGGTCTGTTAACTTCTTGTTCTTAGCCATTAAATTATCCCGCTGTTATCATACTTGAGTGGTTGTGACTTGCTTTTATCTTGCAAGCTAACCGCTAGGTATCGAAAAGCGTCACTCGAGTGTGAGGCCCAATCGTGCAGCGGGTTGTTGCGAAACGTCTTACGTCTTTCATCGTATTCGGTACGATACTGTCGAAGCGCTCGCATTCCCTGTGCCGTTCTTTCCTTGTCAAACCAACAACGCGACAAGATACGTCTTACAGCATTGATCCCATCCTCTACTCCTAAGTTTGGAACCATTTTGATCTTGATACCGAGTTCTCTGAGTGTTTCCTCTCGAGATCTACCAGTGCCAAGCTCTCTAACCTTTACATCATGTGGGAGGAAATGCGAACCGAAATTATAATTTAGTTCGTCTCGCCATTTCGACAGGACTTTAGCGTAATGCCCTAATCCCTCACCTGACGCCTCGTAATGATTAATGATATGTATCTCTTTACCCACGAGCTGATAGGCCCATATGACTGTAGAATCAGCAACACCAAGGTCCCAGCTTGTGTGAACCTCAAGCTCGCTCTCCATAGGGACACCACAAATCCTACCCTCTGAGGCTGCAAGCTCTATGTCTGTGCCGTAATACGAACCAACGATAGCAGCTTGAAACGAACACTCAAGCTCTTGGTTGTATTGTTCACGGCTCATAGACTTACGCATCTCAACGAGCTCTGTCTTCTCGATGATGTCTGTCTCACTAGCCTTAAGGATGGATGAATACCAATCTGGATCTTCTACGGCGTCTTCGTATTTTTCGAAGAAGTCATTCTCACCTTTAGGCGTACCAATAAACACCGCCCATCCTCTGCGGTCTGCAAGAGCCGGACGAATAACTTCAGGCCAAGCACGAGGATCCATATCCCCATACTCATCAAGAACAATACCATCAGCGTAAATACCACGTAGGGCGTCGTAATTGTCTGCGCCATATAGGCGAATGCGTTTGTCACCAATGTCGACACGTAGTTCACTCTCATTGATCTTAACTATATCGCCGAATGGACGTACTATATCCTTCAAGATCTGCCAGGCAATATCTTTAGACTGTCTGAAGAACGGGGCTAGGTATATGAAACGTGGGTTGGGTAGGTCACACTCAATAGCTCTTGCAACAAGTTCATGGATACATGCGACTGTCTTACCAGCGCGACGGTGGCATACTAGAGTGGCCCAACGTTCTTTACGCATATGGAAATCAATAAACTGTTTTCTAGGAGTATACTCCAGGTTGATTTCAGGCATTACAGTAGACCTTGAGACTGTTGTTGGGGCTTCTGTTCAGGCTCAGCTAACAGACCGGACTTAACAGCCAGGCCAGTAGCTCCAAGAGCCACACCACCTTTGAGGATGCCTGATCCTTTACTCTGACCAGATGTGCCGAGCATATCGGCTTTCATCTCAGGGGTGATCTTCATGGTCCAGGCTTTGCTACCTTGTGTCTTTAACAAGGTATTCATCTGAGATGCGAGATCGTTTACCACAGAGTCAAAGTCTGTGTTGACTCTGGACAACGACGCATTGTAACTCATATCAAATACATTAGAGAGTTCTTCGACAAGAGCACCGGGGTCTGTGTTCATAGCTTCAAGCTGGTCGCGGTAGTCTCTGACTTTAGTGTGTCGATCCTTCTTACCCATAACAGGTCCGTCAACAAGTTCAGGCTTGACACCATACTTCTTGCCGATCTTCTTAGCGCGGTTGACAAGCATCTCGTCATAGAACTTCTTCATTCCTGCTGTACGCTTCTCATCACCCGGATACCTGTCACCTTGTGTCTGACCATCAGTCCAACCGATCTGATTCATGTCCTTAGATACAGCATCATGCAACGCACGACGGAAGGTAAGGTCATCCCAGTTCTTCTTGTAAGGAGCGTCAGGAACACCACTACCACTAGGTGTGCGACTCTTATACTCGTCGATATACATTTCTCTTTGTGAGGCTCCCATATTTGACCAGAGATCAGGAGACAGCTTAAATGTTTCTATTACCTGTTCAGGTGTTGGCTCAGGTGTCTCACCCTTGTATCCTTTCTTCCTGCCAGCTTGATGCCAGTCAGATTGGATCTCTTCGATAAATAGGGTATTCTCGCCGTTCATAACACGTTCATTTGAGCGGTAATGGGCAAGGACGTTGTCTGTGTTTGTGTGCGCTTGTGTGCGGAAATTGTTCGACTGTTTTATGTTAGATGGTAGTGTTAGCTCAACCTCCTGATAGTTCTTACCACCGGGTAGAGTGTACTCCTCATGCATGGTACCTTGTGGGTTGTCTGTTCCCCGCTCGGCATACAACTCGTGTAGATCTGGAATAGCGTTGTCGTTCTCAACAGCTTGTATAGCTGTAGCCCTATCCACGTTAAGCAGGTTGCTGTATTCTTCAACCAAATCGTTGCGGCTTAAATCTTCGAGTGAACGAATATATGCTTCTTCGTTCAAAGGTTGAGCTTCTTGATTTAAATGTCTTTGCGCAACAGCTCTCATTTCAGGTGTAATGTCGGGGTCCATAAGAAAAGCAGATGCTTCAACGTTTCCCCCGCCCCACCTACTGTTTTCTGGTGTGGCAAATTCTATAGTGACACCATCTTCAGAACTCAGTTCTATATTATAATCTGTTCCGTTGAACGCTTCTATGTCGTTATTAGATATACCTGTACCTGGTTTTCGTTTAACCACGTCAGTGATCTCAAGGGGATTAGCTTCTACCTGGTCCATCAGCTGAGTCTTGGTGACTGTATCTTGGCCTAGGAGACCCTTGATACCACTAAACTCCATCTCATCGGCCGACACACCACCAGGTGTTTTAGCCAGCATAGCCGAAGCCTGCTGACCTGACATCTTCTCCTGAGGCAGGTTAGCCACGGCCTTGGACAGACGAGATATATATGGGGATGAGGCTATCTTACCAGCTCGACCAATACCCTTAGCCATAGCTCCAACAGCCATAAGTGGAGGAAATGCAGCACCGGCGAGCATTGTAGCGTCGCCTGCAGCCTCAACACCACCTAGGACTCCATAGGTCGCGTCTACGATGCCTTGACCATAATTCCCTTGGGCTATGTTATCATACGCGTTACCTAGGCTCTCTGTGGTCTGAGGGAGCTCCGCCAAACCTGCTCCAGGTAGGAACCCGGCAGCTGTTGTGGCGAGTAAACCAGTTGGAATAGGACTTCCCATTGGTCTGCGACCTGCGTTCTGACGAATAAGTGAACCAGTATCTAACAGACCACGAGATCTAGCACCTTGCCGGTTCAATAAATTATACATTCCGTGGTTCATTTGATTTCATCAGCCCTTGGTACACCAGTGAAAACCTTGAACACTAAAGGATCACCATCAGGAGACCCTTGTATCTGGACAGGCATAACCTTTCCAAGTAATGCCATAAACTGCGCAGGGTTCTCAGTAGCTTGTGTGGTTAAATAACCAACCATGCCACCTTCACCACCAGCCTCCATCGCAGCCTGGATAATAGCATCCTTGACAACCATCGTCATCTTGTTCGGAGTGCCAGTCTTGCGGCCTCCAGTTTTCTTCGATCCCTTAATACATGACATCTAGGCAACCCTGTTCAGATTCTATCAAATTATACAATATTCAATAACATATTGAAACATAAAGTTTAGCTTTTCCAAAAGGTAACAGGTAACAGGTAACAGGATAGTATTGCTAGTTTCTATAGAGATATATTATTTCTATTACTATATAACTTATTTCTATTTTCTATTCTATCTCTATTTAATATATATTAGTTACTTAGTTACTATAAAGAATAAGATATTGAAAACAAACAACCTTTTTAGGTAACAAACTGGGTAACTAGCCGTGAAAAGTAACATATTATTCGTTACTTTACTCAAACGCCTCTCGAATGGCAGAATTACTCATCGGTTGCTTCACCCAAATTCTCAGCGGTTTTCCTCCAATCTTGACTTGTCCTGTTACCTTTTGGAACCCAAGACGCTTCATAAGCCACGCTTGTTTGGACGTTTTTATGTCCAAATCGGTGTATTCGAACAGCAATTCTCCAAACAAATGGGCAGTACTGACGATATTTTTGTTGTAAAATTGACCACCTTTTTCAATCATTTCGCGTATTTCTGCCAGACCCTCAATGGAAGCGTCTTCAGTTTCGGCCATCATTTTCTTGTATTCAGTCATCGGTGCCTGCTTAATAGACTTGAAGTCTTCCGTGATTTCATACTCAAGAAACCACTTACGGAGTGCCGCCCCTTCAGATCTTACAGCATCAAATAACGCAGGAAAGTACGTCTTAGCAGGCTCTCCAACGTGGTCCTCTAGCTCATCTAGTGACGATATGGGGACAAACATCACCCACCACCGACGGTCGTTATTGTCCAGTGGTATGGAGTCTTTGGCGTTTGTGAAGCATATATAGTTGGCTGTATTCAACGTCCTGTATGGTTTCACACCCTTACTATTGATCTGGATCATCCTGTCTGTGATCAATGGTTTGAGTGCATTGACCACTTCATATCTGTTATGACCCTTGATCTGCAGCTCTTCTAATACGTTCACGCATACGTTTGCTGCCCATCCGTTGAAGTCTGAGGTCACTTGCGACGGTGACACAGTGCCCACGTTAGCATCACCTAGAATAGCACTCATGAGGTCAGAGAAGAACGACTTACCTACCCCCTGGATCGATTGGATCAGAGGTGCATAGAGCATTTGCTTGCCAGGGTATTGAACTTGATGGGCTATCCACTGAGTCAACATGTCAGCGTTATCATCAGTTGCGCATATAAATTTGATGTGCCTCTTGACCTTCTCTATGGCTGCAAGACCGTCGTCATCATACTCGTCAGCTGTTTCAGGAACAGTCCTTACATTGAAGCTGTTGAGAACCTTGAGGCCTTCTACCACACCAATACGATCGTTTTGCATAGGTAGATAAGCCATACCATCAACCTTTTGGACAGCTGCGGTCATCGTCACGAACTGAGAGGCTAGTATCACACCACCATCTGGACTCTTAGGTGTGTTAACTGTGTTGACCAGATTGAATGCCTCAGTCTTATGTACCTCAAGGGTTTTGAAGTCCACATACCCTCGGTGGCTGTTAACATACACCCATTCATTGCACCAATCTGGTATATCATCACCATTTATCAACTGACCTACAGCTGTGACTAGGTCTCGGCAGGCTGCGATACGAGGTTTGACCGATGTGATGTCTTTAAATCGGCGTTGTATAGTGACAGCCAGTCTCTCGCGGGCCAGAGGGTCTAAGGTGTCGTCACGTCTGATGGCTGGACAGACATCCAGGTTCAAGGATTTCTCGTCAGCGTTCTCTATTCTATCAAGATACCCTGCTAGCTTGTCGCTTCCCTCGTTGAAGTCGACCTCTTTGACCATGTAAGATATGGACCCGAGGGTTACACCACCCCCACTATTAAATGAACGCCATCTTTTCTCTGTCTCGCCTTCGATGTAACTGTCTACACCGATTGACCAATGCTCCCAGAATGCAAGACCATCGACAGGGTCCCAGTCATGTAACGCCATACCAACCTTGACCCACTGGTCATTGGGCATCGATGGGTCTAGTTTGGCTAGCATCGACAGAACCTTGTCACGAGACCAGACACCTGAACCAATAAGACCACTGAAGTCACCTAGGTCCTCCATATCGCGTGCCAGACTAACCTTAGCACCTTTAGTGATTAGTTGTACCACATCATTGCTAACAGCTTCCTGGTCAAACCCACCAAGGTCTGTGTCATACCAGGAGTATTTACCGACCTCTGTGGATGAGGATGCTATCACACATTGAGACCCTTTTGTCAGGAAATCAATTCCTGGGTATTCTGGCAAGGTCTTACGATATGAGCCTTCAGGCAAATCGAACATATAAATATGGAAGCCTCCCGAAGGTGTCATCACAGTTGGTTCTGGCAAGTCATAGAGATTGGAAAGAATATCAAAGCTCTCCTGACCGCCGTTCTTAGGATCCACGTCAATGACAAGATCGCCGTCACCAATAACCATACCCAGATTACCATTCCACGCCATTATCTTATCTTCGGAGACTTCTTTAGTCGTCCAGTCTTTTAACTTAGGGATTTTTCCGTTCAGTAATGTGAGCTTTTTACCTGCTGAGAGGTATTCTTTTATGATTTCATTGTCGCACATGTGTTCCACCCCGTCACTCAGATTTGTCATTTAGCCATATACTAATTCTCTTTACAGTATCATAAGAGTAGTTATTGACTTCGCCGGTTGCCAGCTTGTTGACTGTAGGGTACGACAGACCTGTCTGGTCTGCGACAATCAATAACCTCTCGCCGTTCAATGCCTCCTTGATTTCTTCAAGGTTGCGGATTTTAGTGTTATCAAGAGACATTACGTCCTCCTAAATATTTCAGATCTGTTCATGGTATATTATTAAGAAGGCCCTGTAAACTATAAAATTTTAAAAAATAACTGTTTACATACGCGATTAAACAGCGCCTGATGATAACATCATCACAATTCAAAAGGATAAAATGATGTCACTTGAAAATGAAATAAAAAGGCTAACAGCTGCCATCGAGACGCTTAACGCTAATCACAGGTTCGATACAGAGTACCGTACTGAGACGACAGGACCTATCGATGAGCCTATTACGATCACAGTTAAATTGCCAGGAGATGATGTCGAAGAGGAGACAGTGCAAGATACACCAAAAACTATCGTCTCTACTGTGTACGGCGAACATGACCGATTTGGCTATTGAGGCATTTAAGGCTCTTCGAAAATCTTTTTTTGACGCAGACGGTCAAAGATATGATTGAAGAGCTGGATGCTAAAAGCATCGGTGACCTCGATCAGGCCGGTCGTAACTCTTTGAATATACAGCTTCAAGATCTTGTAGCTTAACTAACCCGTGGTCAAGTCCCTGGATCTGAGTGCACTGCAGAGAACCTCCCCAAGAGACTTGGTAAATCCGGTGCATCGGTACCACACTTAGAAAGATAGAAAATGCCCAAAACTCCATACTTCGATCGTAACGCTCCCGACAAGCATGGTATTTACATCGGTACCAATACAAAGCTCATTGACAAGACGGCCATACTTAAAGAAATCCCGATGATTCTGGACAACTCTGAGTACTTCAAAGTCCAGTTTGATAATATCGATACAGGACTAGGTTTCGGCTGGCATCGTTTTCACAAGAGTGATTTTCAGGTTGATGAGGACTACGGCAAATGAAACATGCAAAACTATCAGCCAGTGGTTCACCAGGATGGTTAGGCTGTCCCGGTAGTGTGTCTGCTCAGGAGCAATATCCTGATACAGGTTCATCAATCTACGCACTTGAAGGTACAAGAGCACATGAACTCGCAGACAAATGCCTGAAAACAAATAAGGAGGCCGTGTCCTTTGTTGGTAAAAAGATCATGGGTGAAAAGATTGAGAAAGACATGGCTAGGTATGTTCAACAATATCTAGACTATGTCAGCTCTCATGAGTCTACCACAACAGACCTATACACAGAAGAGCGTGTTGATTTTTCTAACATCGTTCCCGGCGGCTTTGGAACACTTGACGCAGCTGTTGTTGATAGCGACACAGGCATCTGCCATATTTTCGATCTTAAATATGGTCGAGGTGTCCAAGTTTACTCTAAAGACAACACCCAAGCCCAGTTGTATTGTCTGGGTATGTTGAACGAATATGGTTGGTTAGGTGTCATCACACGCTTCCGGATCCATATTGTCCAGCCTCGCAAGGTTACACCTGACCCTTGGGACATCAGCGTAGAAGACCTTGAAAAGTTTGGTCAGTACGCTACCCAACAAGCTAATATTGCTTTAGCTCCAGGTGCTCCTCGGGTACCGGGTGAGAAGCAATGTCAGTGGTGTAGGGCTAAAGGCGATTGTGAGCAGCTTGCGTCGTTCGTTGAAGAAACTATCAGTGCTGAGTTCGATGACCTGGACGATGTTACTGTGCCCGGTATATCTGACGCTCGCAAAAAAGCCATCATCGATAACAAAAAATTCATTGAGGATTTTTTGAATGCTGTCGAGGACTCTGTCTTTAGTGATATGTTAAACGGCGGAGAATTCGAAGGTTATAAACTTGTCGAAGGTAGATCAAATCGTCAGTGGACTGAAGACGCTGAGGCTGTTCTCAAGTCAGCACTTAAGTCTAAAGCCTACAATACTAAATTGATTGGTATCGGAGCCGCTGAGAAGCTGCTTGGTAAAGACGAATTGGAAGCTATAACACACAAGCCAGAAGGTAAGCCTACCCTTGCTCGTGACAGTGACAGACGTGTAGCTATCAGCACCGACGTCACAAAAGATTTCGATAAAATCTAAAACTAGTTTACAATACTTTGAAACCAGGGTATTGTGGTGACAGATCGGAAAGACGGTCTAATACAAACCTAAAATGAAAGAAGTCAAATGTCTAAAATCCATCTTAAGAACGTCCGGTTGTCCTTCCCATCTATCTTCAAGCGCTCTGTGTTTGACGGTAAAGAAGGTAAATTCGAAGCAACTCTGCTTCTGGACAAATCTGATACCACTACCAAAAAAGCTGTCGACGATGCCATTGCTGAGGCTATCAAGGTTGCTAACGTCAAGGTTCCTTCGGACAAGCGTTGCCTGAAAGACGGAGACGAAAGTGAATATGACGGTTACGAAAACGTGTGGTCTATCAAGGCTGCTAACAACAAACGTCCAACCCTTATCAATCGTGACAAAACCCCTCTTGTAGAAGACGACAACGTCCTTTACGCTGGGTGTTACGTCAACGCGATTGTTGATATTTGGATCCAAAACAATACCTATGGCAAGCGTGCAAATGCAAATCTTTACGGAGTACAATTCGTGAAAGATGGCGACGCGTTTGGTCAAGGTCCTGTCGATGTCAGTGACGACTTCGACGATCTCGACGACGACCTTTAGGTTCTATAGGGCAGCGGAGTTTTTCGATTCCCTCCGTGAGACACAGAGCCGGGGCTGTGGCCCGACTTCCCCGGCATTTTCTTAAAATTGGAACGATAAAATGCAATTTTCCCTTGATGATCCGGTTACCTTAGACTGCGAAGTCTACCCCAACTACTTCTTAGTTGCATTCAAACGGTTGTCCGATGGTAAGATTGTCACCATTGAGACCCGTGGTAAGAATACCCATATATCTATAGAAGACCGTAAACGTCTAAACTCACTCATGTACAAGCGAACAACGTTTGGTTTCAATTCTAGGAACTACGACATCCCTGTTATTATCGCAGCTGAGCAGAGCAAGACTTGCAACGACATCTACAGAATTTCCGAGTATATCATCACAGGCAACTCACACGGGTGGCAAACACTTCAGAAATTCTCTCTTCATTTACCACGCGAGTGGAAACACTTTGACATTCAAGAGCCTGCTCCAGGTGTTAAGGTCAGTCTGAAGTTATACGGTGGCAGGATGCACAGCAAGAGACTGCAGGATTTGCCCATAGAGCCAGGAACTATGTTGACAGAGGCTCAGATGGACGACATCAAAGAGTATTGTATCAATGATCTGAATACCAACATTGACCTGTATAACCGTATCAAGCCTCAAATGCAACTACGCGTCGACATGTCAGAAGAATACGGCATGGACCTGATGAGTAAATCAGACGCCCAGATTGCTGAGGCTGTTATCAAACGGGAGCTGCAAAAACGTAATCCTAGAGGCAGATATAAGGCTCCAAATATGATGACTGGGGTGTCTTTCAAGTATACCGCACCAGCTTATATAGAATTCAAATCAGATGTACTCAGACACACGCTAGAACTCATCCTAGGTGCTGATTTCGAGCTAAATGACAAGGGTTCTATTGAGTTACCTAAAGAACTTAAGCAGATGAAAATCAAAATCGGCAATTCAGTGTATCAATTAGGGATAGGTGGTTTGCATTCGAAAGAAAAAAGTCAAACCATCATCCCTAATAAGAACCAAGTGCTGGCCGATCGTGACGTTGCGTCATACTACCCAAGGATAATACTGAACCTCGGCTTGACACCTAGACACCTGGGTCCTGAGTTTCTAACGGTGTATGAAGACATCGTGAATAGGCGCCTTGCTGCTAAGTCTGCAGGTCAAAAGATTATTGCGGAAAGTCTTAAGATTGTCGTCAACGGGAGCTTCGGTAAGCTCGGCAACAAGTACTCAGTACTATACAGCCCTGACCTTATGATGACCGTGACGTTGACAGGTCAGCTAGCTCTGCTTATGTTGATCGAACGTCTTGAGGATGACGGTATCCAGGTCGTATCGGCCAACACCGACGGCTTTGTGTCTCTCATACAACCGCTTGACTACAAGATGTACGACAATATCTGTTTTGACTGGGAATTGGACACAGCATTTGAGCTTGAAGAAACCCAATATAAGGCTCTATACAGCCGCGATGTCAATAACTATATGGCTGTCACAGACGACGGAGTAAAAGGAAAAGGTATTTTCTCACAAAATCCTTTAGCAAAAAATCCTGTTGCTCCTATTTGTATCGAGGCAGTTGAAAAATTACTTGTGGATAACATTCCTATACGGGAAACAATTCACAACTGTGAAGACCTTACGAAATTCCTATCTGTCCGGACTGTAAACGGAGGGGCAGTGTGGAAAGGAGAATATCTAGGACGAGTTGTTCGATGGATTTTCTCAACATCTGGCGACAAGATTACCTACAAGAAAACAGGTAATAAGGTCGCCAACTCTGACGGCGCTAGACCGATAATGGAATTGGGTAGCTTCCCTGACGATATTAACTACGACCACTACAACCACTTATCCGATGAAATCTTAGGAGGATTAGGATTATGATTAACCAGATACTCACCATGCATAACCACTTCGATATTAGTACCGGTGACATTAAATGGTCAGCCGAAGAGAAAGTGTTCCGTATTGACTGCTTGCAAGAAGAGCTGTATGAATATCAAGCATCCACAACTCTTGAAGACGAGCTCGATGCTTTGGTAGACCTTGTTGTTTTCGCTCTCGGTACAGCTGAGCGCCAGGGTTTGATGCCAGTGTTTGCAGTTGCTTTTGAACGCGTTATGAATGCTAACATGAAAAAAGAAATTGGACCCAACAGCAAACGCGGTTCTTTTGCCATTGATCTCGTTAAGCCTGAAGGTTGGGAAGCTCCTGACCATTCTGATCTCGTAAACAATCAATTGGAGATGTTCTAATGGACAACGTTGAAAAGATTCTTGAAGAACGTGGAAGTCGGTATGGCTCCATGGAAATCAATGCGATGACCACCCAGGCTCTGATGCGTGTGATAAAAAATACTCCTAGCTACGACAATCTTTCGAGCTCTCACATTGAATGCATCCACATGATCTTCCACAAGATCTCTCGTATGGTTTGCGGAGATCCCATGTATGTAGACAATGCTGTCGATATGGAAGGTTACTCCCGTTTACTCAAAGAATATATTGAGAACAAAAATGCAAAAAACAGCTGACATCCGCGACGAGTTTCGTTTGAAGTTTGCATCTAAGACGTTTGCTGAGAACGCGACTATTGAAATCATCAACGCCAGTTTTATCGCTGATGAGAAAACCATATTCGGAACATTAAATTCTAAATACGCTATGAGAGAATTACAGTGGTACTATTCTCAAAATCTTAATGTCAACGGTCTAGGGGATCCTATCCCTAAAATCTGGCAGGATGTGTCAGACGAACATGGTCTAATAAACAGCAACTACGGTTGGTGTATTTTCTCAGACGAAAATCATAACCAATTACATTCTGCTGTGGATACCTTAAGATCAGACAAGTTCTCCAGGCAAGCTCAGATGATATATACTAGACCCACGATGCATGAGGATGCCAACAAAAACGGCATGCACGATTTCATGTGCACGATGTCTACACAGCTCCTAATTCGCGATAGTCAACTCCACTACATGGTGTATATGCGCTCGTCTGATGCTGTTTTTGGGTATAAAAATGACAGGTTCTGGCATGATCACGTTCATAAGAAATGCTTGGCCAGTTTAAAAATGGAATACCCAGAGCTTAAACTGGGCAACCTTTACTGGAACGCCGCTTCAATTCATGTCTACGCAAGACACTTCAATCTTATAAAGGATAGCTAAAATGACAAAAGTCGATAAGACCCACCTGTCTATAAATCTCGCCGAAGAGCGTGGTCTAATCCATCGCGACTATATTGCCCACTGCTTCCGTTGGTCCCACGTGGCTAAGTGGTTGCATGTCAAAGGTCGGTATAAAGAATGCAGCGTCCTAGATGTTGGTTGTGGTAAAGAAACCCCAATGGGCAGGACACTATTTTCAAACCGTCTCGTTGTTAAACAGTACGTCGGTGTTGACGCTAACAAAGAATTTAAGGACTTCAATTTCGGTAAGATGCCGGCTGATCTACATGGTTCTACCCTGTTTCCATCTAGCTTCACAATCACAGACGATCAATACGAGGTCGGTGGTAAGGTGTACGACAAGCCTGATGTCATCACGAGCTTCGAAGTCCTTGAGCATGTTGAGCCAAGTGTGACCAGGTATATGCTCGAAGGGATGCTCGATATATCAAAAGAGACTACAACCACATTCATCTCAACTCCCTGCTATGACGAGAGGGTCGGTTCTGCTGGTAATCACCCCAATGAAATCACTCGGGATGCTCTAGGTGGTCTTATTGAGGACCTAGGTTTTCAAATTGATGGCAACTGGGGTACGTTTGCATCAATTCGTGACTACAAAGATTTGATGGATGAACATCAATTGACTATATTCAACAGCCTGAGAGAGTACTACGATACCAACGTGTTGGCTATCATGTTTGCTCCTCTGTTCCCACAGGGATCTCGTAACAACCTATGGCAGATCAGTGTAGCTAAGCCTGGATATGAACGTAAATTTATTCCTCTGGATGACCTGGAAGGACAATGGACGTCTAGTGATAACTGGCAGGATCTTGGGGGTGAGCTGTGAGAGAATCGTTTAACGAATACATGATGAAAATCGTCGATGTTATAGCAACACGGGCTACGTGTTCTAGGCGTCAAGTTGGTTGCGTTATCGTAGACGACGTTAGCCACATCATTGCCACAGGATTTAATGGCGTTCCTAAAGGTTATCCCCACTGCACAGACACTCCATGTGGTGGGGAGGGATACGATACTGGTGAAGGTCTTGACGCGTGTCTGTCTACTCATGCAGAGCAGAATGCTTTGATCCAGTGTCGTAGACCTAATGACGTTGACACCATTTTCGTCAGCACATCTCCGTGCATGAGTTGCGCTAAATTGATTGCCAATAGCAGCTGCATCAAAGTGGTGTGTCGCACCATTTACGATCAGAAAGCAGTAGACCTTTTGAATAAATGCGGGATACAGGTATTGACATGTTAGAAAAAGAAATTGAAAAAAAAGTCTGTGACTACGCTAAGAAATTTGATTGGGTGACGTTTAAATTCGTCAGTCCATCAAACCGTGGTGTTCCCGACCGTATTTTTATGCGGCAACATAAGATGATGTTCATAGAATTTAAAGCTAAGGGTAAGAAACCTACAAATCTGCAGAACCTGGTAGCTCAAACTATTAGCAAGACTGGGTTTGAAGTTTTCGTTGTGGACAACGTCGATCAAGGAAAGGGTATTATAGATGCGTACACGAAATGACCTGCATCCATACCAGGATAAGGCGGTAGACTTCATCAAAGAGAAGTCTAATTGCGCCCTGTTCCTCGACATGGGGTTGGGTAAAACAGTTTCGACTCTGACCGCGGTTGTTGATATGCTGGATGAGTTTATCGTCAGCAGGGTGCTTGTCATTACACCCTTACGCGTGGCTAACACTGTATGGCGACAGGAAGCTGCAGCGTGGTCTCACACATCAAACCTGGTTGTGTCTGTCTGCACTGGGTCGTCTAGAGATAGACGTATAGCCGTTATGTCAGATGCTGAGGTAATGGTCATCAACCGCGAGAATGTCCAATGGTTGGTAGATAACCATAAATGGAAATGGGACATGGTGGTTATCGACGAGAGCTCTAGCTTCAAGTCGGCTAAGTCAAAACGGTTTCGCGCACTGAGACGTGTCATGAAGAACGTCACCAAGACTGTCCTACTGACTGGCACACCAGCACCTAACGGTCAGATGGACTTATGGTCACAGATGTTTCTAATTGACCGTGGTGAACGCCTGGGCAAGACTATCACAGGCTTTAGACAGAGGTTCTTTAATCAAGCAGGATTCGGTGGGTATTCGTACACTATCGCTCCAGGTTCTGCCGATAAGATTAACGAACTAATCAAAGATGTATGTCTGTCCATGTCATCTGAGGATTATCTAGATCTTCCTGATCGCATGGACTTGACAGAACGTGTTATCTTATCAGACAGTGCTTATGACGTCTACAACGAGCTCGAAAAAGAATTTATGATAGAGCTTGAAGAAGGTACTATTACCGCAATGTCTGCCGGTGTCCTTGCTAACAAGCTGCTTCAGTTGGCCAATGGAGCTATGTACGATGCTGAAGGTGAAACACATTACATCCACAAGGATAAGCTAGATGCCTTGCAGCAGATCGTTGACGACAACCCGACTGAGAACCTGTTGGTTGCATATAACTACAAGTCAGATCTCGAACGACTACAAATGGCGTTCCCTAACGCGAAGACTTTATCCAAGTCTGGTATTGAGCTAGATGCTTGGAATCGCGGCGAAATCTCTATGCTACTGGCTCATCCTGCTTCAGCAGGTCACGGTTTGAATGCTCAACATGGTGGTAATGTTATAGTGTGGTACGGCCTGAACTGGAGCCTTGAATTATATCAACAGTTCAACGCCAGGATTCATCGTCAAGGTCAGACAAAGCCTGTCAAGATAGTCCATCTCGTAGCTGCAGGAACTATCGACGAGCGTGTCCTAGACGCTATCGGTGACAAGGCCCAAACTCAAGCCGATTTACTTAATTTTATTAAAAACGCAAATCAATGAATAATTATGTTTACAATGTTTGAAATACAGTGCCTAAATGGTACCAGGTACAAACTTAGAAAGATAAAATAAAATGAGAAATTATATAGAGTTCACCATGCGTATTGGCATGAACAACGTTTTCGTTGAAGCCACATTCGACGAAGGTTGCATCCAGCAGTATACCACCAAGCTATTGTATGATGACGGTAAGTGCCGCGATCTACCGACATTCCATCTTGCTGGTCTGGAAGAAGACAACACGCCGGTTCAAGACTGGGTCGAGCGCGCTATTTGGGAGCGCGCACCATGACGTTCAAAGTTGAAAAAGACATCCCCCTCCCAGAGAAAGTGTATAGGGGTCGATATACTGCTGGCTCTGTTCTATATCCTTGGAACGATATGCAGGTGATGAATAGCTTTGCCGTTCCAATCCATATGGTCAACAAAGTTCGTGTCGCAGCTGGTTGTATTAACGCCAAAGGCGATAGGTATTTCACAGTCCGTGATACACTCAAAGGACACAGATGTTGGAGAATAAGGTGATCAAATATATTTTTCAAAGCGTTGTTTTCGCAGCTGCAATGTGGATATTATTTGGCGTTGTTTACGCCATAGGGGGTTGACATGGATGGTGGTTTTATTGGATTAATCATCAAAATCATACTGAACTTGTTATGAATAAATTGACCTCATTGAAAAACCACGTGGCACATTCTAAAGGTAATGACCACCATGGGAAGTGTCAATGGATCGGCAGATACAAGACAGGCTGCAAGGAAGACGCCACCAAGAGAAGCTATTGTGAACAACACTATGCCATATGCTATCAGGTAGGGTCTGCACCTAAGCCTAAGTACCAAAGACACCTCGTCCAAGTAGGATGGGGCCGAACATAGAAACTCCGACTGTATGCCTCCCAGCATGTCGGCCACTCCCCCACTGCAACTCGTGATCCGAACTTGGCGGCACCTGCTTGCGGTGGGGATTTTTTAGGAGCTTGAATGATGACGGACCATGAACGCAGGGTCTACACCGACAAGATCAGGAAGCTGGAAGCCGAAGTTAAGTTGCTGCATCCAGACCGCGAAGCTATTGCAACGGTTGTGCAAGCAGCCAAGGCTTGGAATGACGATAGGGTTAGCCCACCGTCTGTCAGTGATATTTATGCAGCTGTTAAGAAGCTTGAGACTACGTGGTAGTAGGCGCATGTAGCAGATCACACTCTGCCCCGTGGCGTATGACATCGCGGAACCAATAGCCCACTGCTGGCGTCTCTTTGACCGTGTTCTGAATACCACGAATGACAGTAGAGTCAGGCCAAGGGAACGTGGGACAGCTACTTATTACCACCGTCTGGCAGCTTGCTAACAGCAAGAGCGACAGCAGCATCAAAGGTTTTAACTTTCTCATAGGCTTGATCCCTAGCTTTGATAGCTCTGGTAGCGTTCTTAGCCGCAACTTCGTTACGACCAGCCTCACGTAGGCTCTCATCCCTGAACATGCCCATGACCATCTCGGCCACAGACATGAGCAGGTTGATGGACTTAAGTATCGTCAGCATTTTTAGCCTTACCGAAGTTCAGGCCGATGACGTTGATGATGTTCAAGATAATACCGATGATCTTATCATCAGACTTGGTTGGTGTGATAGCAGCAATACCAGCAGCAGCAGTTACCAATGCGGTAACAGCGGTAAGCCAAACAGGCATTGAAGCAACAATAGCGGTTAAGGTTTCCATTACATTTCTCTCCAGTTGGTTAGTTCAAAGTGCGGAGCATCCATGAGACTTTCCGCCGAGTCGTCTTTACCTAGAACACCGTTGTTGTTCCAGTCGTAGCCCCATGTCAAGTGAATACCATTAGCACTGGCGATACCCTTCATAAGACCACCAAGGTAGCAGAACCGTTGCATGTCTGTCCAGTCTACAGGGTATGGCACAATGTCAACAGCCCTACTCATAGCGAAGTTGTGTGGACTCTGACCGTACTTGGCGCGGGTTAATTTCGGCACAGAATTGTAAGCCTTCATCTGCGCGGCCTCATCGCGCGTGGCACAAGTGATACTGAAGTCCACATGCTTTATGGCCTGGGTCAACACCACCTGTAACTTAGGATGGCATTGAGCGAAGCGTTCTTTACTTTTGGCTCCAAAGCTGTACATCACCTGTCGTCCTTGTTAAACAAATCAAATAGAGTTCTCACTTTGTCTTCCAGCACACCAACGGCGGCATGTATCTTAGCCAGCACTATAATGAGCATGACTATGCTTACCAGTAGTGGCCACAGGCTAATGAAGGTATCCATCTGATCCATAATATCATCCGATAATCATAGCTGGTGAGACATGAACAGACGAGACAATGCCCTCGTCCTTTTTGTAGGTCAGGCACTCTGCCTTCTGCTCTGAGAAATAGCCACCTCTGCTTGAGTAGGCGTCCTTGGCAGATAGTGTTCTATGCTGAGTGACAGTTACACCCATATCTTCCTTTTCGTCCATCCTGATCTTGTGATGGTAATGGCCTGCATGCCCGTAGCGGAACTTAGTCTGTCCCCATATTTCAGGGAATTGAGCTGCAAATACCCCAGGCATACTTGGTAACTTCTTCAAGTGACCATGATGGAAGAACAGCCCGACTTTGCCATGCTGGTAACAATAGTAAGGTAAGGGTGACTTGATAACTTCGACACGTTTGTCTTTCTCATACAGCGCAGCGAATAGTATCTGCAACCAGATGGACGACACCATGTCGTGATTACCCTCTGCCATCAGCACAATGACCTTCTTGTGCTTGGTAAGGGCCATGTCTACCAGTGACCGCAGTATGTCTATAGTGGCCTGTATGACCTTGTGAGGCCTACCGTCAGTATCAAGGCTATGCCCTGACATTGGAGTAATTCCCACCATGCCTGGGTAGTCACTATGCAGGAAGTCACCTAGCTGGCAGATAAAGCCTGTCTCAGCGTCTGGGCTTTGTGCCATCATCTGGCTGAATGTTTTGGTTAGAACACTTGTGGCTATCTTAACATCCCAGTCTTCACCACCTTCTTTACGCCAAGCCAACATACCCATGTGAAAGTCTGTGATAACGTACAGGTTCAGCAGAGAAGCGTCGGTAGACTTAGGTGCAGCAACAGGTTTCATGCGAGGAACGTCAGCAGTCATAGCCTCTACTGCGTCTCTAAGAGCCTCAAGCTGTGACTCTTGATCTTGATTAGTCTTGACCCACTGAGACTTAACTTGGCCATCGTCTCCGTACAGGGTCGAGGTGCCTTTGACAACGAAGCCCGGAGCAGTCTGGTGGCTCATGTCATGATCGGGTGAATATCCTCTGGCAGCAGCCTTGATGTTTACAGACTTGACGACCTGACTAACAACATTCCTAGCGCAGCCAAGGGCTATAGCAGCCTTGCGATGTGAACCCTCTTGGCCAAGAGCCTCAAGGACTTGCCACTGCCTATCAGTGCAGAACTGACGAAGTTCGGGATCAACCATAAGTGACCTATTTAGATTTGAGATCGCGATTGCTCAGACGTATACGAATGATCAGCAGGATAACACCAAGCGCACCGCCGACTAGACCAAGGATGTTAGTGCCGAGACTCAACCATCCATCAAGACTTAACGCAGCCAAGTACCCGAACAACCCACTGGCGGCAACAGCGAATACGCTGTCCATATCTTTAGCTTGATTCATAAATGTATTCTTCACGTTTTAGGCCCTGTGGGTTTTAGCTTCCAGATCAGCGGTGTCCATTCTGAGCCTTTGAAAGCGAAGCAACTGTTACCAGTTACTGTGGTGACAACGGCAGCAAAAAACTTGCCATCTTGAGTTTTCCAGATGTGCATAACAGCGCCACCATCTGGTGATCCACCCCAGCCAACCGGCGCGAACTTATTCTTAGCAAGATACTCAAGAACATCAGATGCCGCATAACAATCCAAAGGTATATTAACGACCTTAGCCGCCACAGGGCTTGCAAGGATCAGTGATAATACAAATGTCAGGATTGCAGCTTTCATCGTCTTGCTCCAGTTTCAGGTGGGGCTAATGTATCATGCCTTGGGATTAGCCAGCTTCACGGCTGCAATGTGATCGACCCATGTGGTTGTGCTGTTCACTGCATCCCAGTACTGCATGTCCTGTTGATCCCCGATTGATCCGTAAGCTGTGATGCGTAGCTCATCGACGGTTGGGATATGGCTCTCGTCGCTGTCCACCAGAGGGTTTGCAAGACCATCTGTAATCTCTTGCTCCATAGTGGTATAGCAGGAGTGACTAGGGTCATCAGGAAATGAGAAGCCTTCACCGCAAATACCGAGGATTTCGCCATCCATAATTAATCGCTTGTAGTTCTTCATCTTATAGCTCCGCATTAAATGCATATGTTCTGTCAGCAGTAGCGTCAGCTAGAACCATAACAGAACCGTCTGTGAACGTACCCGCAGTCATAGTGAATGTCATTATCCAGTTACGTCCACCATCACCTGCACCAATTGTCCAATTTGTAAGGTCAACCGTTGTCGCACTAAGATTAAATTGCATACGCCAATCTGATGCGGTGAACACAACAGATGGTGTACCCCGCATTGGAACGTCGGGCCGCATAGCGGAGCGGCCTACCTTTGTTGTGCTAGGCCATACTATGAAAGCATAGTTAGTGGCGGGAATGGTATGGGACCTGTAGTACCTGTAGCATTTCAGCAGCGTATCCCCATAACTCTCATGCTGGAAGGCTGTGGCGGATGAGCCTGTTTCGAGTTTGATATTACCGATGTAGATATTGTTTGCTACATTATCTAGCAGCTCTTGTTGATTACTGGTGATGTACTTCTCACCAGTGTTCGACCAGCTGTCAGCGGTACCTTCAAAGCTATCTCCTAGCATAAGTGGAAACACCACATGCAGACCGTCAGCCGATGAGTTGACGATGCTATTCGCAGTGTCGGCAGGGAATGTTACAGAAATCAATTCGGGTGTATTTGCACTTGCAACCGTGAACTCAGTTGGACAAGCCCTGTTCGCAGAGGTGTAAAGGGCCACGCAGTGCGTACCAGCCTTTGGTGATTGGAACAGGAATGATAATGTGACCTCCTGAGCGCCAGCTGTTCCCGCCCTTATATCTTGACAATTCTGGCCTTCAATCTTCTGAACTACAAACGCAGTATCGGCTGATCCAGCAAAAGCGTCTGCCGTTGTGCAATCAATTTTCATACAAGTGTCGGCACCCAGTGCTGAGAATACATTTGATGTAGTGTCTTGAGTGATCGTAACTCTTGCGCCAGTTGTTGCTGTACTGTAACGCCACCTGTCAATCGTATAGGCAGCATTAACTGGCGATACAAAAGATGTACCACGCTGTGATACAGTCATGCCGCCGTTGATAATCAAATTAGGGTTTGAACCACCACTAGCATGTGTGTCGATCATCTCTTTTGCACCAAGGACAGTCGGATAAACTGTGTCACTTGTACCAGCGACATTCTCTCCGCTGGTGGATCGTTCAACAATGCCTTCGGCGGTGGTAGTAGCTGATGATGCAGCAGGAACTAGGTCAAGAATACCCTGAACAGTATCTTCTTTTAGTGCGCCGCTATCAGATGCGTCAGAGAACACGATGGCATCACCGGCAACAATGGTCGTATCGGCAAGACCAGCCAGTGCGCCGTGCATGGCAGCGGCTGTCATGGCCCGTGTTGTGTCTGTGCCTGTGATGGCTTCGGCTGTTGTCAGTAGTTCGACAATACCCTCTGATGTTGTTGTTGCTGACGAACTAGCAACGTTGAAAGTCAGCCAAGACGTAGTGCCTAAGTCATACACCTTCATCACGTTTGATGTGGTGTTGTAATACATAGCGCCGTCGATCAGCGCCGCCCCATCATTGTCTAACGACGGGTCAGAAGACTTTGTGCCAAGGTATCTGTCATCGAAGCTATCCAAGGCTAGTTCAGCGGCAACCTTGGCTGCCTCTGCACTGACAACGTCTGCGTTAGTCAGAACCACATCTGCATTGGTAGCCGTCTTGTCATTACCAGTAGCTACTGCATCAGCAGCCGTACTAACAGCATCCGCATTGGTAGCCGTCTTGTCGTTGCCAGTTGCCACAGCGTCTGCGGCGGTAGCTACGGCATCTGCATTTGTCAGGATTTCTTTAGCCGTAGCCGTAGAGGCAGAGGCGGCGGCAGATACTTGGTCTGCATCGGTCAATACGAGGTCAGCGGCAGTCGATACAACGTCTGCGGCAGTAAGTACAACGTCTGCGTTAGTGGCTATCTTATCTAAGGCCGTGGCGGCAGCGTCTGCGGTCGTACTAACGACATCAGCGTTTGTACTAACGACATCAGCGTTAGTCAGAACCAAGTCTGCTGCGGCGGCGTTCTCGCTCACAAGTGCTGCTGCGGCAGATACAGATGCATCGGCGGCAGTCGGAGACATTAACTGGAAGTTCGTGCCGTCATATACAACGGTCACAAGCGCGCCACTCTCAATGTCACCAGATGCCAGTGCAATGTTGTGGTGCTTTTTGATGGACTTAACGCCCACCGAATCGACGTTGATAGTTGCGGCAGAGGTGTTGCCGAAATTAGCTTTAAAGCTAAACTCATCACCCTGCGCGTATGCAGTCAGAGTAGCGTTTGCGGCCAGTATGTATGCGTTAGCGGAGCCGGTAGAGTTTAGAGAGCCGTTGCGGTCCTTAAACTCACGGGCGACCATGCCCTCCAAAGCCCTCGCGCTGTTATTGACCGCATTGGTGCGCATTCCTTCGGGGAAGCGTGCTACGTTACTAGCATCAGTTGCGGATAAGTCTTTAAATTCAGCCATTTTTAGTAATCCTTTAAATCAAGTTGCCGGATTGAATGCGGCGGTTGATTTCTTCGTCTTGGGACCGCTTCTGTGCGGCTGCTTCATTCGTCGGGCCTAACAGGCCGTTGACCATTGGCATAGCCATAAAAGGCTTGGCAGCAGGGCTAATCATCCCTCGTATAGCAGGCGACTTGCCGCCACTCGATGAAAGAGCGCGGAGCATTTCTGCTGCCTTCGCTGTATTCATGCCAGATGCTAAATTGGAAGCCGTACCTGCGGCCAGTGCCACGCCAGCGCCAACAGGGCCACCAGCTACGTTTCCGGCCATGCCGCCAAGCCATGAACCAAGACCACGATTTGCTCCAAGACCGAACTTACCCAAAAACCTGATTATTTTGCCGCCAGATGTTCCTTGAACAATGCTCTCCATCAGGCGAACTTCGTCAGGCGTGAACTTGTTAAGCCTCATTGAAGTGTCACTATTCAATATAGACCTGAACCCGTTTCTCAATCCATTTTCGAAACCAGAAGCAGAGTTATGTGCTTTGTCGATAACATCTTGGATAGTCTGCGTCCGTCTGTGCAAGAATGTGGACCGCCTTGCAGCCTTCCATTTTTCTACAAATGCCTCCGGGGTGGACTTTTCAACAAAATCGTCAAAAGATTTCTCAAGAACAAGGGAAACCAAACGGCGCTCTTTTGAAACCTTGCTAGCCGCAGCATCCTTAATAAGTTCTCTTATGACTTGCAGCTTCTTAGGGTCTAATGTGTCATTTTGATATTTTGTTATGCTTTTTATGGTTTTTTTAATCTTCTTGTGCAAGTCAGGGCTGTACCCCTCATTATAAAGGGTGTCGTCAAGTCCTAGTATAAAATCCGAATAATCGTCATTTGACGCGGTTATGTCAGATTTTCTAACATCATCCCACAAACCGTTTTCTCTGATTTTTAGCTGATTCTCTGTCGGCGCGTCTTTCATAAACCTGCTTTTAGTAACAGCGCCGCGCTTAACATTTGCACCCAAAGGCGCAACAAAGGAACCTGCCAGATTCAGGGCGTCTTCACCAGTGTATTGACCACCCTGATACACATGCCCCGGAAGTGCAGCAGCTTCAACAGCGCCAACCAACGCCTCTGGCGCGACCCAATCAGTCCAATCGGCAGGCCCCTCTTGACCTTTCAACGCACCCTTTGGATACGGCAACAGGCCAAGGCGCTGAACGTCAGGATCGAAACCAACACGTTCTTGAAGCGTTGGCGCGGGAGTTTGGACGGGTGTTTTGTATTTATCGAATACGGACGGACCTACATCGTCATCGCCGCCTAAAAATTCATCAAATGCACCCATTATGGATTCCTCAACATTGCAGGGTTAAGCCCTTTGGCTATCCACAGCTTTTCAATTTCAGCCATTGCAGCAGGGTTGCCTTGGTTCTTCTGCCAAGCAGACTTTCCGTCTGCAATGAATGTAGCCGCTGGGAACTTTTTAGGAGAACCCTTCTTGGGCTGTGTAATAACGCCAGACAACAGAGCTTTTGAGTCGCCGAGATACTGCTTCCAGTTTGAAAGGTCTTCATACATTTTAGACGACATCATACGTTCGACTTTGACGCCTTTATACGTCCCAGCTCGCTCGTGAAGCTCATTGATATTCGTCATAACATTACCAGTCATGCCGACACGTAGCATTTGGTTAGCCATATCTTGAATCTCGGACCTCTTTTGAGGCGTAAGAATGTCGCCCTCTTTGAAGTTGGCAATAAACGCACCGAAACGTCCAAGAGCACTCTGTGCAGCGTTCTGCATATCAATATCGTCTTTGCGCGTTACGGCGTCTTCAATCATACGCTCAAAGCTCTTGATTGCTGCAATGTCACCTGAACCTGTGCCTTGCGCAAGTGATGACGAAACAGTCTGTGCTTTTGTCAGAAGCGCGGTAGCTGCGTTGCGATATGGCTTGATGGCAGTGATAAGACTTTTTTCGATCTCCATAGGAGTGTCACCGGATAGTTTCTTAGGCACTATACCGTTTTTGTCCCAAACCCAAACGGCATCCCCCACTAAACCTGCATCCTGCCTTTGTTTAGGAGACAACGCAGAACCAGCGCGGGCGTAATAATCAACCTCGCCATCTTCCTTTTCGCCGAATGCTTTGATGTTAACTAGTTTTTCTCCCGGCTTCTTGATGACCTTGCCGTACATAGGCTTATTCATCTCCATAGCCGCAGCCATGAATTGGGTATCGGGGAGACCTGAGATCGACTCATACTTTTCGTTAGTACGTAATTTTTTAACTATGTCACGCTGTTCTTGCGCACGCTTGGCCGCGAGTGTTGCCGCACCCATTTGGGCCTGCATCTGCTGAATCTGCATGTTGCGCTGCTGCATTTGCTGTTGCTGACCACCCATTGCGGCATTACGTGCCATAGCTTGCTGGCGACCTTGCCCCATACCGGCCCCTGCGGCACCCAGAACCTGTCCCATGCTTACTGGGGTCTTGGTGTACCCAGACATGCCACCGATAGCCTGTGCGGCTCCCAGCAGGCCACCCTGCATCGGGTCCTGATAGCCGGAGCCTAAAAGACCTTTCAGCATTTGCTGGTAGTCTTGGCCTTGAGCGCCCTGCGACTGTGCGGGGTTTTGCATTTGCGGGGGTTTATATACCATCTGTTTATCCCATCAATCCGAGGATGCCGCCACCGATAGCGCCGACACCGGCACCGAAGCCAGAAGACGAACCAAGGGCAGCCCCGCCAAGCGCACCAGAGAGGAAGTTAGCACCGGGGTTTGAATATAGTGGCGTGTTAGTCGTTTGAGTGCCGCCGTAGCCGCCCTTAACAAGTCCAGAGTATCGTGCAAGTTGATCCCAAGGTTGTGCTTGCTCGTAATTAAAACGCGATATGGAATCCTGCAATTGTGCTTGCTGTTGGCCTTCGCGAGCGCCACCGACAGCCATTAGCTTATTCAGGTCTGTATAGTCCTGCTGGGCCATTGAACCAGCTTGCTGTGCCATGTTCAACTGGTTCTGGCGCTCTTGTGCGTAATTAGAGTACGCCATCTTTGACGACATATCAGTCAGGTTGCGGCCCAATGTTTCTTCGCTAGTGTTCCGCGCCTGTGCGTACAAGCCAGAGCCTAGACGTCCAGCGCCAGCAAAGGAACTGTCAATGCCGGGAGCGATCTGCTGCTGCCACTGCTGAACTACAGGCTGTGCCGCTGCATCGTATGCGCCTTGCAAGAATGGGTTGTTGTTTAGGTAGTTACCCTGGACGGTATCAAGGGCCTGTTGCTGACCTGCATTCTGCAATGCTGATCCGGCAAGTGCGCGTTGCTCAATGCCACCAAGTGATGCCTCTGTCTGTGGACTAAAGCCGACGACAGAACTACCGGGAAAGTATTGTTGCGGCGCACCAGTGAAGGCTTGTTCCGCGCCTTCCATGATGTTCTGCAAGTGTGGCTTTTGTTCAGTCCAAGGCTCAGTGTTCTGAGTTGTTGTTTGGACTGCTGACGGCTGAGAGCCACCACCAAATCCACCTAGAAAACCGCCATCTAAAAAACCCATGAGAAAACCGCCTTTAGCTGATTACTGCATATGTGAAGACACGATCAGTAGGCGCGGAGTTATTGTGCGTCACTGTAAATGTCTGTTTACCTATAGATGAGATATACATCCCACCAGAGGCCCATTCCGTTGCAGCAGAGGCGGTTGTTGGTGAAGGTATTATAACACTAGTACCGCCCACAAGTAAATCAGTTATTACCGTCGTTGCTGCGCTTGCTGTTATTGTAAATGTATTAGTGTTATTAGTCTTGCCCTGCATCGCCCCACGGACGACCTCGACGATCCTTCTGAGGCTCGTTTCGTTTGGCGCAAGTGACCTAAAAGCCATTAGAAGCGCCCTCTAGGCTTAACTGTGGCGTCAGCGCCTTGGCTGTCGGACCACTCGCCTGATATGTTCATACGGACGCGCATATAGCGCCCCTCGACGTCCACAGGCGCAAACCCAGTGCTATTGACCGCAACAGCGCCAGACCATGCGTATGTGTCCTGCTGCCTGTCTCTGCTGCCAATCTGGATGGTTGTTGTGCCGCCGTCATTGATAGGCCAAACTTCACTCATGTAAGTGCGTCGGCCTTGGGTCGGTTGCATCTCTTTGCTCTCGACCTTGGCGGTCAGCGGAGCGCCTTGGTTTGACGTCAGGATGTTCTGATCCATGATGCCCAGAAGCCGCGCACCCTCAAACAGCATACGGCTATCAACGCTCATATCAATCAGGTCAACATCCGACTGGAACGAATCCAATGTCTCTAGTGTGAAGTTTGAAGTCAAATATGGCAGGATAATATCGTGGTCGATCTCTGCATAGGACCAGCGGTTGATCTCAAAATTGAACATCAGGATGCGGTTAGGCTTACCCGAATTGTTGATCTGCGAGGGAAAAGACCAGCAGACGCACTTGTTATCGTGGTCGATGGCGCAAGACAGGCGCTCAGGGTAACTGGCATCGAATTCATTCCAGAACCAGTTGTCTACGCGCTCATTACCGATAGGCTGCACCTGATTGCCGTCGAAGGCATAGAAGCCCGACCCATCAAGCAGGTAGACCATGCTACCGTGCTGTGCTGCGGCACCGATAGACCATAGGCCAATCTCAGGCTCTATCTGGTCAAAGTCCCAGACGTTAGGGCTTCCGACATAGTTGCCACGGTAGATACTATTCTCAAACAGGATCGTAGCATACTCGCCGCCGAATACGCGCTGGATAACGCCGCCGCCCGGAGTGTCCTGAAAATCTGACTGCGTTGTGGCTGAAATCGTATAGTCAGTGTGATCCGTGATTGACGACCATCTAAGGCGGTTAGGAACATTGCCATCAGTAGAGTCATAGGTGTTGCCGAACATCACGAAATCTCTGACCGTGGCGACTGTCCGTGCTTTAAAGTCTGTTGTTAGGTCGGCAAAGTTAGTGCCGGATGCCGCGCTCATTGTGATCTGCTGCGGGCTGTCGGCAAAGTTAGTGGCAATGCACTGGTCGCCGAACTGTGCGAAGTCCCAGAAGGTCGCGCTGCTAGTGTAGCCGCCAGCCTTGCTGCGGTCTTCCACAGTGCCAGTTTCCATGCTGTACACCTTGGTCGCGTTGCCGGAATACACCTTGCTAGTGCCATCATCAGATGTGAACGATGTAGCGCCTTTAGGTGTGGCGTCAATGGCGTCTGAGATGTTCACCAGACCCCCGAATGGCCTATAGCCACGAGGCGACGGGTAGCAGTTTTCTGCAATAGTTGAGCCGGGGTTGCCTAGTGCTGGCTGATCCGGCATCCATTCGCCATTCTCAAAAATCATGCGACTGTAACCCCTACCCGTGAGTAAAGCGGACCGCCGGAGTAGGAAGACCGTGCGGCGTCATTCTTTAGACCCTCGCGTGCGCGTTCATAGTAGGCGGCCCATACTGGCACACGCTCATCGTCTCCAAGAAATGGGGATGCCTGTAGCAGTGAGCCGAACAGGTAAATGTCAGGATGATGTGTTAAAACCCAGTTTGTTAGGTTGGTGGCAAGGTCTGGCACTTGCTGGAAGTAGACTAGCTCAACGCTGTATCCGCTATCAGGAGACTCACCAACCTTAATGTTGTCACCTACAATAGTGTACTCAGTCGGGATGCCTGTAGAGCCGTCCCTGTGGTTCTGGATTAGCTGAGACTGCGACACGAACGTCATAGGCGTTAGCGGGCTTGTCTGCACTGTCAACGTCTTGGTTTCAATGTAGTCAGACGGCAGGGCCACAAGGTCTGTGCTGGTGGACAACGTGAGTGTTGTATTCGTTTCCATGCGACGATGCCGCAGGTCACGATTAAGCTGCGCCTCAAGCAACAGGATCAAGTCAGGGGCAGTGGCCACAAGGTTTGTGTCGCCATCGCGCCGGAGCCAGTTTGTGATAGAACTTTGAAGTTCCGAATAGGTGCTAAGTGACATGTTCAGTTCCCGGCCTTAAATTGGCCTTATCAAAGCCGTAAATCTCGGCATCCCAGTGTGATTGTAGCAGTTCGCTACAATCTTGGACCTCGACCTCGATGCCGCTTGCGCGAGCGAAGCCTATTAGATACTCAAGGTTAGAACGCTGCGCGACATAGTGGCTGTCAAACGGCGCACCAACACCATAGATGTTAATCTTATCGACTTCCTCGAAAATAGCGAAAGCCAACATATACGCGATACTACTCTCAAGATAACTCCCTATCATACCGATTGCGGCAGTCGGAAAGCATTCACTGTTGGGTATGCCTTCCATCTCTTTCTGCATCATCACCGGCACTTCTAAGCCTGCCAGCTTGTCCTTGTACGACTGAGTATAAGGTCGGACGTTATCAGCGTGAATCTCAAAATACAGGTCATAACTACTATCGCCGGACCAAGGTAGGCCCCACCGTTCAATGTGGGTCGGGGCATCGCCCATTCCTCCACCAAGACCGACTATTGCAATCTCTCTCACTTGGCAACAGCCTTGAGTGTAAAGGTAACAGTCGGGGTAGACGATCCGCCGATAGTGGCGACAACTCTGATAAAGCGTCCGAAGTTAGCTAGTGATTTAAGGGCTGTAGTCGCGCCTGTGGCCTGCGTGAAGGCCGTGTGGCTGATCCAGACAGTGCCATCTGCACTAGACCAGATAACTGCGTCAAGCGTCG
>Ga0307985_10000200_pt1 | contig 35573 bp, 33 predicted proteins | sample EllFjometageno80_FD_203155 | JGI IMG/M metagenome (GOLD analysis project Ga0307985, IMG submission 203155) | Marine microbial communities from Ellis Fjord, Antarctic Ocean - #80 | ecosystem: Environmental > Aquatic > Marine > Unclassified | place: Southern Ocean | collected 2014-10-09 | reverse complement strand
GAATCCTTTTCCTTGCTGACATAAATCTTCTTCGAACATTAAATCGTTTCCAGCAGCAGCACTTAGCAACAAGCCAACTCTTACACCATCTGCGCCATAATCTTCAATTAATTTTAAAGCATCCGGAGAGTTCCCTAAAGATTTAGACATTTTTCGTCTTTGCTTATCTCTAACTAACCCTGTTAAATAAACATTCTGAAAAGGTTTTTCATCTTTATATTCATAACCAGCAACAATCATACGTGCCACCCAGAAAAATAAAATATCTGGACCTGTAACTAAATCGTTTGTAGGATAATAGTATTTAATTTCTTCGTTTTCTGGGTTTCTAATTCCGTCAAAAACAGACATTGGCCACAACCAAGAAGAAAACCACGTATCTAATGCGTCTTCATCTTGTTTAAGGTCGGACGCCGACAGCGAAGCATTTCCTGTTTTCTCTTGAGCAAGAATTAATGCATCTGCGATGCTTTCAGCAACTACAAAATCCTCTTTTCCATCTCCGTAGAAATACGCAGGAATTTGTTGTCCCCACCACAATTGACGAGAGATATTCCAATCGCGAACATTCTCCATCCAATGACGGTAGGTATTCTCGAATTTCTTTGGATATAAGTTGATCTCAGAATCTTCACCTAAAACAGCATCAATAGCAGGTTTTGCTAAATCTTTCATCTTTAAAAACCATTGATCTGACAATCTTGGTTCGATAACTGCTTTGGTTCTTTCTGAGGTTCCTACTTTATTTGTATGAACTTCTGTTTTTACTAAAAATCCTTTTTCTTCTAATTCTTTTGAGATTTCTGTACGAACAACAAATCTATCTTTTCCTTGGTAATGCAATCCGAAGGAATTTAAAGAAGCATCATCATTAAAAATATCAATTACTTCTAATTTATGTTTATCTCCTAAATTTTTATCATTTTCATCATGTGCAGGTGTTACTTTTAAACAACCTGTTCCGAATTCAATATCAACATATTCATCTTCGATAATAGGAATAACTCTATTACATAAAGGAACAATTGCTTTCTTTCCTTTTAAATGCGAAAAACGTTCATCATTAGGGTTGATACAAATTGCTGTATCTCCAAAAATAGTTTCTGGTCTTGTCGTAGCAATTGTTAACGTCTCTTCTGAACCTTCGATTTTATATTCTAAATAGTAAAGATTCCCTTGTCTTTCTTCATGAATCACCTCTTCATCAGACAATGTCGTCTTCGCTTCAGGATCCCAATTTACCATTCTGTAACCTCTATAAATTAAGCCTTTGTTATATAAATCAACAAAAACTTTAATTACAGATTCAGACATTTCTGGATCCATTGTAAAAGCAGTTCTTTCCCAATCACAAGAAGCACCTAATTTTTTTAATTGTTCTAAAATAATACCTCCGTATTGATCTTTCCACTCAAAAGCATGTTGTAAAAACTCTTCACGAGTTAAATCGCTTTTATTAATTCCTTGCTCTTTTAACTTCGCAACAACTTTTGCTTCAGTAGCAATCGATGCATGATCTGTACCAGGAACCCAACACGCGTTTTTACCTAATAAACGTGCACGTCTAATTAACACATCTTGAATAGTGTTATTCAACATATGCCCCATATGTAAAATCCCTGTTACGTTTGGAGGCGGAATTACAATTGTATAAGGTTCTCTTTCATCTGGCGTTGAATGAAAATAATTATTTTTCATCCAGTAGTCATACCATTTACCTTCTACTTGGCTTGCATCATATTTAGATGGAATTGTCATACTTTGGAATAATTTTTGAAATATCGTTCGCAAAAATACAATTATCTATTTTCTAGAAAAAATTAGTGGTTGATTTTTTAAAACAAAAAATAAGTTATAATTTTACAGTATAAACTTTTAACTATGAAAACTTTCATCTCAATATTGATTTTATTTTTATTTTCTTTTTCAATAAACGCTCAAGAGTTTAAATTTGAAAAAGCAACAATTGATTATGGGAAAATTAGTAAAGGCGCTAATGGTGAAAGAATTTTTATTTTCACAAACATTGGTGATCAACCTTTAATTATAACAAATATTAAATCTTCTTGTGGTTGTACGATTCCTAAAAAGCCTGAAGGACCAATTATGCCAGGAAAAAAAGGAGAAATTAAAGTTTCTTACGACACAAAAAGAGTTGGTGGTTTTTCTAAATCTATTACCATTTTTTCGAATGCAAAAGAATCTCGTAAAATAATTAAAATTAAAGGTATTGTAAGTAAAGAGGTTTCTTTACAAAAAGAAAAGAGTATGCTTTCTAATAACTAAACTCTTTTTTCTAAACGAAATTCATATTTTATTTTATTTTATTTCCATTTCTAATAATAATCATTTTTATTTTTTTTGATCTCTTTCTTGGAACTTTATGTTAATCTCATTTAACGTAAACTCATAAGTCGGTTTATCATTGATTTTTAGCAAAAATTCAACCTTTTAAAAATTATAAAATTAAAATGCAGATATAAAATATATTTTGCAAATTTGCACCTAAAACTATCTAAGAAATTATTATGCCTGCAATATCTAAAAAAGGGTTACAAATGCCAGAATCACCAATTAGAAAATTGGTGCCTTATGCCGAAGATGCTAAAAAAAGAGGAACTAAGGTTTTTCATTTAAATATTGGGCAACCAGATATTAAGACACCGCAAGTTGCTTTAGATGCTGTAAAAAATAACAACTTACAAACATTGGCTTATGCACGTTCTGAAGGTTCTGAAGAATACAGAACGAAACTTGCCAATTATTATATAAATAATAACATCAATGTTTCTGCAAATGATATTGTGATTACAACTGGTGGTTCTGAAGCGTTACTTTTTACCATAGGAAGTATTACAGATCCTGGTGATGAAATTATTATTCCAGAACCTTTTTATGCAAATTATAACGGATTTTCGACTGCTTCAGGAGTGACTGTCGTTCCTGTAATTTCTAAAATTGAAGATAATTTTGCCTTACCAAAAATTGAAGATTTCGAGAAGCTTATCACGAAGAAAACAAAAGCAATTTTAATTTGTAACCCTGGAAATCCAACAGGATATTTATACTCAAAAGAAGAAATTGAAAAATTAAAGAAAATTGTTTTAAAACACGATTTATTTTTAATTGCGGATGAAGTTTATAGAGAGTTTACCTATGATGGCTTACATCATACATCAGTAATGGCTTTAGATGGCTTAGAACAAAACGCTATTGTAATAGATTCTGTTTCTAAACGTTACAGTATGTGTGGCGCAAGAATTGGTTGTATTGTTTCTAAAAATGATACCTTTATAAAAACTGCAATTAAATTTGCACAAGCACGATTAAGTCCGCCAACCTATGCATTAATTGCAAGTGAAGCGGCATTAGATACTCCGCAAAGTTATTTTGATGAAGTAATTGAAGAATATGTAGGAAGAAGAAATACACTAATTACAGAATTACAAAAGATTGATGGCGTAAAAGTTGCCAATCCTAAAGGTGCTTTTTATTGTGTTGTTGAATTGCCTGTAAAAGATTCGGATGATTTTGCACAATGGATGTTAGAAAAATTTAATCATAATAATGAAACGGTGATGGTTGCTCCTGCAAGCGGATTTTACTCAACTCCAGGAGAAGGAAAAAACCAAGTACGAATTGCGTACGTTTTAAACAAACAAGACTTAATTAGGTCTGTTGAAATTTTAGCGGAAGCTTTAAAACAATACAATAGTTAATTGAATATCAAAGAAAACATATCATTAAAAGAGTATAACACGTTTGGTATTTCTGTAAATGCCAAACGTTTTATTACTGTGGATTCAGTATATCAATTACAACAATTACTAAAGGTTGAAAAAAATCTTTTTTTAATTTCTGGAGGAAGTAATATGTTACTTACAAAAGATATTGAAGAGTTAGTTGTACATCTTGATATTAAAGGAATTTCTATTGATAGAGAAGATCCTAATACTGTATACATTACAGTAAATGCTGGTGAAGATTGGCATGAGTTTGTGCTTTGGTGTGTTTCAAATAATTACGGAGGCATAGAAAATTTATCTTTGATCCCTGGAAATGTGGGTACTTGCCCAATTCAAAATATTGGTGCTTACGGAGTTGAAGTAAAAGATACCATAACGAAAGTTGAAGCCATAGAGATTGAAACAGGTAAATTAATTCAGTTTTCTAATGAAGCTTGTAATTTTGGTTATCGAAATTCAATTTTTAAAAATAAAGAAAAAGGAAAGTATATTATTACTTCTGTAAGCTTTCAATTAACTAAAAGCAATCATAATTTAAATTCTTCTTACGGTGCAATTGAAGCTGAATTAACGTCTAGAGATATAACAAAACCTACTTTAAAAGATATTTCTGATGCTGTTATTACTATCAGAAAATCGAAACTCCCAGATCCAAAAGAAATTGGAAATAGTGGTAGTTTTTTTAAAAACCCTGTGATTTCTAAAACTCAGTTTTTAGAACTTCAAAAAGAATACCCTAAAATTCCAAGTTATAGAATATCTAACACAGAAGTTAAAGTTCCTGCTGGTTGGTTAATAGAACAAGCTGGTTATAAAGGAAAACGTTTTGGTGATTTTGGTGTGCATGAAAAACAAGCCTTAGTTTTAGTGAATTATGGCAATGCTTCCGGAAAAGAAATCCATGAACTTGCACAAAAAATTCAAGCAACTATTTTTACTGAATTCGGAATTCCTTTAGAAATTGAAGTGAATGTGATGCAATAAAAAAAGGCACTATTAAAATAAGTAATGCAGCTTTTTAAAATTAATTCAAAATTTATTTATTCTTTTTTTAATGTTTTAATGTCTGCTATCAATTGTTGAACAGCATTCTTATTTAAACCATTATAAATCCCTCTAATGTGTTTGTTTTTATCTATTAACACAAAGTTTTCTGTATGCAGAAAATCATCTATCCCTTTTGGAGTACCTAAATCTTCTTCAACAAAATAAAACTGTCTTCCTAAATCGTAAATTTCTTTTTTATCTCCTGTAACTAAATGCCAGTTTTTACCAATATTATTGTCTAACGCATATTTTTTTAATTGCGGAACAGAATCTATTGTTGGTGTTACAGAATGTGAAAGCAATAAAACGGAAGCATCATTTATAAATTCTTTTTGAAGAATATCCATATTTGCTGTCATTTTAGGACAAATACCAGGACATGTTGTAAAGAAAAAATCTGTGACATATATTTTATCTTCAAACGTTTTTTGAGTAATCGTTTCACCGTCTTGATTGGTAAAATTAAAATCCGAAATTTTATGAAATGATTTTAACGCATCACTTTTAACAGCTATCCATTTTGGTGTAAAAGAAGCTTCATTATAATATGGTAAATTCGCTACTCTACTAGAAACAGCTTCTTTTGTTCTGTTTTTACAACTGACGATCAACAAGATAATCAATATTAAAAAAAATCTATTTACTATTTTCTGAAATCTTTTCATCTTTTAGTTGATAACATAAGTTGGCTCTTTGTAATCCGAAAGTTCTTCCATTTTTGGCTTCATAATTAACGTATATTTTCCCGTTTTGTAACCAAGCTTGTTGCAAACCATCTTCCTTACCTTCTTTTAAATTTTTACGTTTTGCTAATTGTCCGTTTTCGAACCAAAATTGTTGTATCCCGTTTTTAGCTCCGTTTGCATAATTAGCTTCAGAAGCCAAATTGCCATTTTTCCAAAAAACAACTTGCTTAAAATCCAATTTATTTTGGTTGTAGAATGATTTTTTTTGAAGATTTCCATTCTCAAAATACTTGAATGCTTCCCCTTCTTTTCTTCCATTAAAATAGCCAACTTTTTCTGCTACTTTTTTATTTGAATGATAAATAACTGCAAAACCATTAAACGGTTTGTCTTTATAAAACCATCTTCCTTTTTCAGGAATTAATGCTAACTGGTCTTTCCCAACAATACTATTTTGAATCCTTTTTAATACTCTCGATTTATTTTCAGTAGCCGCTTTTTTACAACTACTGAAAATTAAAACCGTAAAAATTAAAATCTTAATTAATCGCATTTGGCGCTCCTTTATAAGGTCCTGCAAAAAGAATATAACTTGCCGTTGTAGAGTATATTTCATTAATAATATGATAATGATATTCTGCGGGTACTGTGTGCTGTGTGGTGCTTGTATGACCTCCAGAAGTGTCTAAATCTGTTGGATATCCTCCAGTAGCATTACACTTTCTTCCATAAATGAAAAATCCGTCAGAAAGAATACCTATTAAATCTTCATCGTCATCAGACCATGCTCTTGGTTCTAGATGATAATGATATTCATGTGGTCCAATATGTGCACCTGTATAATCTAAAGTAACTGCTGCTTGATCTAAAGCGCCATTCCCTTCTTGATCATTAAAAATTGCTGCACCACTTACTGCAATTCCAATTGCCCCCAAAGAAGTGTTAGAGGTGCTACTTGCCAAACTCGGATTTTGAGAAACCGTTAAACTTGCAGCACCATCAAAACCAGGTATTCTACTTGGCGTCATATCTGATTCTGAAGTTGCCGTTGGCGCAATATACTTTGCGTGTCCTATTCCCCAATACGGTGTTGTATGGTTAGGATTCCCTGTGGTTTCAATAACAACATTAGATCCTTGTAAATAAATATCTGTTTCATCTGCATCAAATTCTGCAAAAGCAAGATGTAACGTTCCTGTTGTTTCTTCAATTTCTTCGTCAATATCCGAAGATGAGCCACAAGAAAATAGAATTATTGATACGAGTAATAAAAGTGCTACCGTTTTAGTAAAGTGAATTTTCATTTTTTATAATTTTAGATGTATATATTCTTTAGATGCATCTCTTAAAAAATACTTGTGGTTTTTGAAAATTTTATTTTGAAAGCTGTTATTTTCTATCTTTTGGAGGTGGCATTCTTCTACCTCTAGGAGGACCTTTTTTTCCTCCTCTTAAAGCTTTTTTAATAATCTTATCAAATTTTTCTTGTTGGTCTTTTGTACAAATTTTTCTCACAGATTTAAAAAAACGAAAAACCTCAACATCTTTTTTTCCTGCTAATTTCCCAATAAGTACACCAAGAGAATCAATATTTACAACACCATCAGAAAAAGAATTGAACAATACATCTTTTTGTTTTCTTATTTGTTCATTTAAACGCATCATATTTTCTTTATGAACCGTATCAAAAGACAAAAATTTATCTTTTTGATGATCTGTAAATTGAAGCTCCTTTATTAAGAAGTTTTTTTCTAGTTGAGGTCTTTTCCTTTCATGTGGTTTTTTAATCAACATAAAAATTAAAACACCATTCAGAAGAATAAGAATAACCAATAAAATAATGGGAAATTTTGATTTCATAATTTTTAATTTAACAAAGAAGTTGTTACTGATTGCAAGGAATATTCTTGTGTAAATGTGTCTAAACTATCCACTGAAGTTTGTTCTTGAAATGAAAAAACATATAAGACAGCACTCGTGTTTAACAAGATCACCAACCCTAAAGTAGCTAATTGTAAGCAGGGTGTAAACCAAGCTAAAATACTCGTTTTCTCTTCTTTCTGATTGTTTAATTGCTGAAGTACTTTGTGCTTAAAAAAATGATTAACTTTTACTTCTTCTATAGTATCTAATACTTTAAAAGTAGCTGCAACTTGCTGATTAATATGTTCTTTATTCTTCATTTTTATTTGTTCTAAAAACAATTACTATCTATTTAGATGCAAGAAATTATAAAAACTTGCGAAACTTATTGCTTTCTTATCTAAAAAAACAGAAACTGTGTTAAATATCATTTTTATAAAAATTTTCTAACTTCTCTTGCAGTCCTTTTTTTGCTCTAAATAGTACAGATTCTACAGATGACAAGCTTTTGCCTGTAATTTCCACAATTTCCTGATAGCTTTTCCCATCAATCTTTGCTAATGTAAAAACAACCCTTTGACTTTCTGGTAATGTATCTATCGCCTTAAAAATAATGGCTGACTTTTCTTTATTTTCTAATAAAATACCTGGATGATTGAACTCTGTAAAATAGTTTGTTTTATCTATCGAAATTTCATTTCCTAAAATTGTTTGCATAAAAGCAAAACGTTTTTTAGTCTGCTTTCTTCTAATGAATTCCAAACATTTATTTGTTGCAATTCTAAAAATCCAAGTTGATAGTTTAGCCTCTCCTTTAAAGTTAGAAATCGACTTAAAAACCTCTAAAAAAACTTCTTGCGCAATATCTTCTGCGTCTTCTTTATTAGGCACAAAAGAAATACAAGTGCTAAATACTTTTTGCTGATAAGCCTCTATCAATTTGCCAAAAGCAGCTTGTTTTCCTTGTTTTAATTGATTGATAAATTCTTGTTCTTCCAAATTAATTTCCAAAAAAGTAAACTTACAAAAAATCAGATAAACGGTCTATGTCCTGGTTCGAAACAATAAAATTAGAAAAATTATTGTTTAATAACTTTCAATGTCTGAGTTTTTAATATTGATTTTAATTTTAAATAATAAACCCCACTACTTAAAGATAAAGTACTAATAGCATTGTTTTTATCAACCAAAACAGGAATTGATTTTCCATTTATATCATACAATTTAATCTCCGTTATTTTCTCTAGAGCATCAACTTGAATGCTTTCCTGAAAAGGGTTTGGATACACTTTTGCCACAAAACCTATATTTTCTTCAATAGATAAAGTTCCACATTGAGGGTTTGTACCAGACGTTATTGTAAAAGTTCCATTATCTACGAACCAATTTTCCCAAACTCCTCCATTTCCAGCTTCCCAATCAGATAAATCAAAATAATTTGTACCACTTTCAGTTCCTGGGACTTTGTAAACTTTTACAGCTTCTCCTCCTCTATTCCAATCCAAAGGATTACCTGCTGTACTATTTTCAGGAGCAAAATTTGTTGTACAATTTGCTTGTAAAAAATAGGCATATTCAGGATATGCTGGATGTTCACCATACACATATGCTTTTCCATCTTCACCCACACAAACTGCTGTGTATTCGTTGCATGCAATTCCGAAAGAACGTTTTGAATTATCTGTTGAAAAACGCGCTAAAAAAACAGTGTGTCTTCCGTTTCGATCGCGTTCGTCATAATGTGTATCTGTAATTACATCTTGCATAAACGGGATATTTAAAAAATCATCATATCCTAAAGTTACTCTTGAATGGTATGGATTTCCTTGAGCTTCAGCACTTGTTACTGTTCCGTTTTGAGCAGAAAAATAAGAAGTTCCTAAAATTGCCATGCCAGCACTTGTGCCACCAATAACTCCTTTTTTCACATTGATAAAATCGTTTAACGTAGTTTCCATTGCATTATCTTTAAAGAAACTTATATAATCATATTGATCTCCACCAGCAAACCAAATTGCTTCTGCATTCGCTACTTTTTGCAACACATACGCGTCTGTTGCACCAGCAACATTATTAATTACGAAAGTAGTTACAGAGTTTATAGTAACTCCTAGATCCGAATAAAAATAATCATTATATCCATCACTCCCAGAAGCTCTTAACACTACAACATCACCACCTTCAGTTTGATTTAAAAACCATCTCATGGCATCATCTTGTTCAGTCCTTCCACCCATTAAACAAACACCAGATTTGTGATCTGTCGTAATATCTGTTGTACTTCCTGTTTTATATTCTACATAATCTTGAGAAAAAGAAAATTGAATCGTACATAAAAATAAAAGTGTTATTTTTTTTATCATAATTTATTTTTTGGCTGATAATAATCGATATAATAAAACAGCTGTAATTTTCGCTTTTTGTGCAACGGTATTTAAATTACCCGTTTCATTTATAGTATGATCGCCAGAACCGCCCGTTAACCCCAAACCATCAATAGCCATAGCTACATACCCTGAAGTAAATGAAATATCAGCAGCTCCTGCATTTCTGGGGTTTACAGGTGCTACTTTACCAAAACCTAAATCTTGACTCACATTGTTATAATGCGATAATAATTCTAAATTCCCTTTTGTCAACGCTAAAGGCGGATAAGCTCCTTTTCCAAAAACGATTTTCGCTGTGGTATTAGGATAATTATTCGCAATGATCTTTTGCATCGTTTTTTTTACTTTTTCTAATTGTTCAGGCGATGTTGCTCTTAAATCTCCATGAACAATTGCTGTTTGAGCAACGACATTATTTTTACCAAAAATTGTTCCACCAGTTTCATTATCATCAATATCTAAACTTGTTCCACCCAAAATAAACCCTGGATTAAAAGTTAAATCTTTTTCGTTTGATAACTGTAAATAGAATTCATTTAAAATTCTTGAAGTTTCATAAATTGCACCTGATCCAATATCTTTGGTAAATATTTGTGAAGAATGCGCTGGATTACCTGTTACTGTAAGTTTCCAATCTGCAGAACCTCTTCTAGAAACAACAATGGTTTCAGTGTTGTTATCTCCATTTTCAAAACCTAAAGCGATATCTGCTCTTTTCGCAGCATCAATTAAATCTTTTTTGGACAACTCTATAGGTTCTCCGCTTTTTTCTTCATCACCAGTCATAATTACCTCAATAGACATATCCTCTAAAACACCCGCTTGTTTTAAGGCTTTTAGGGCTAAAACAATAATTACATCTCCACCTTTCATGTCTGCAACACCTGGACCTTTCATGATAGAATCATTTAGCATGGTATATTCTTGCAAAGAACTCTCTTCTTCAAAAACGGTATCTAAATGACCAATCATTAATATTTTTGGTCCTTTCTTTCCTTTTTTTACAGCAATTAAATGCCCAGCTCTATTATATCCTGCACCAGAAGTTAATTTGGTTTCAAAACCTAATTGATCTAATTCTTGTTTAAAAAGTTCACCAACTTCTTTAACACCTTTAAAATTCATAGTACCACTATTGATGTTAATCGCTTTTTTGAGTAATACAATCGCTTCATCAATATTTTTATCTACGGATGTAATAATCCGCTTTTCGGTGCTATTTTTTTGAGAAAAAGCAACTGTTGAAAAACAAATTAATAGTAAGAAAAGGCTTTTTTTAAATGTTAACATAAAGGTTTTTTTTATTTGATTGAAAAAATTTCACCTGGTAAATAAATATCTATAGTAATGCCATGCGCACCCAATTTATCTTGATGAATATTTTTTGATTTTTTAGGGTTTTTAAAAACAATAACTTGAAATTCACCTACAATTTCGGCTCTATTTCCTTGAATTAAAATTGCAGTTGATTCGTCAATACCAATTCCTGTTTTTTCTGGATGTTCAATAACCGCGCTTAACAATCTATTATAGCGACTTCTTTTTACAAAATGTTGGTCTATAATAACGTTATTGATCATTCCTAAACCTAATTTAATTTCGATATTATCTGCCTGTAAATTTCTAAAGGTTGATGAATATTCAGCATTTTTTAATTCTGTTCCAGTAATCATCATTTTACTCATTACAGCAGCTCCAGCACTTGTTCCTACTATTAAACTTCCGTTCCTATATGCTTCGCGAATAGCTTTCTCGATTTCAGTATTTGCAACAACATCCATAAATCTATTTTGGTCACCACCAGAAATATAAATCATTTTTGCATTTCTTAAAGAATCAATTTTATCCGCAGATAATTTTTCATTTTTCACAAAATGTAACGGATAAACATTCTCAATATCTTTTGTAATAAATTGCTTTCTGGCATAATATGCGGATGTATCTGGGACACCGCTAGACATTGGTAATATAATTCCATAACCTCCTTTATCAATAGAAGATTCTGTAATAATTCTATCGATCATAGCTGATGGTCTTAAACCACCACCGATGATAAATAATTTCCCTTTTGTTTTTTCTTGCTCCACACAAGATGTAAATACTTGAAATACAATAACTAAAAACAAAAAACTTGCAATTATTTTTTTTAACATCTTATTCTTTTTTACCAATTACAATATCTTTTGTATCTCCTGAAGAAGCAAACCAAGCTTCTGAGGCGATCCTAAATTATTAATATTTATAAATTTTTCAAAATTATAAACGCAATTTATTAACTGTAAATTAGCTTAGCTAGATGATCAACTAAACCACTAACAAACAAATTCTAAATACTTTTTTGATGATTTCTCTTTCTTAAAGGAGTGTAAATTACAAAAGAATTTTAAAATTGTGGGCTGCTTTTTAAAAGATAATTAATGATTTTTTTAAGAACGTTAAAAAGACGTTTCTAGTAGTCATATATTTTTTGAATTAATTTATTATAGATTAAGTATTTTGTATCTTTGCAACAGAAATATTAATTATGAAATTATTACTATTAACTATCGGTTTATTAGCACTTGGTGTTGCAGGAATTGCCATTAAAATTTGGGCAAAAAAAGATGGTGAATTTGCAGGAACTTGTGCCAGTCAAAACCCAATGCTAAACAAAAGTGGAGAAGCTTGTGGTTTTTGTGGAAAAACGTCAGATAAGTTTGATACTTGTGCAGAACCTCAACATAATTAATATTATTTTACATCAATGATCTTACCTGTAATCTTCTACGTCTTTCTGACTTGTGCAGTAATTCAAATTATATATTACATTCTTTTTTCTACCTTCCTTTTTGGTTCAAAAAAAGTTGAAAATAACATTACTGAAGCTCCCGTTTCTGTAATTATTTACACTAAAAATCAAGCAGAAAGCTTAGCTAAATTTATTCCATTAATAATGGAACAAAAACATTCGGAATTCGAAATTGTATTAATTAACAATGCTTCTTCAGACAATACAAGTGAAACTGTAGCATCGTTAGCAAAAAAATATGCCAACCTAAAAGCTTTAAACATAGAAAACAATGAAGCTTTTTGGGGAAGTAAAAAATACGCATTAACGCTTGGTATCAAAGCATCAAAATACGATAATTTATTATTCACGGATATGAAGTCTACACCTGTTTCTAAACATTGGATTTCTGAAATGAGTGAAAAATTTACTTCAAAAAAGACGATTATTTTAGGGTATAAAAAATATCAAAAAAAGAATTCATTCCTAAATATTTTTACTCGTTTTGAAAACCTATTAACGGCAATTAAATGCTTTGGATTCACAAAACTAGGATCCTCTTATATGGCTTTCGGTACTAATTTAGCATATAAAAAATCAGAGTTTTTTAAAGTAAACGGATTTATAAATCACATGAAAATAAATGCTGGAGAAGGCGATTTGTTTATTAAAGATGCTGCAGACAGACAGAATACAACTTTTTGTGTGTCAGAAAATAGTTTTATTCAAACTGATGCTCCAACATCCTTTTCAAAATGGTTTACAGAAAAGAAAGAAGAAAGACTTATCACCAAAAAACATCAATTTAAACATCGTTTTCTCTTAGGATTCTTTAATTTTTCTAAACTACTTTTTTACGTTTTAGCAGCAACTCTTTTCTTCTTTTATCCTTGGGGAATAATCCTTCTAATTGTACTCTCTTATTTTCTAGTACAGTATGTTGTTATAGGGATTTCTGCAAAGAAATTAAAAGAGCCACAAATCATTTTTTTCTTACCTTTTTTAGAAATCGGTTTATTATTGATTCAAATTAGTATATTTAGTGCTAATTTGATTTCAAAACCAGATCATTGGAAATAAACGACAAAAAACTTGAGATAAACATTTCTAAAGCCAAAGATGGAAATCAGGGGGCATTTAGATTTTTGTTAGACACTTTTTGGCCTAACGTTTTTAACTATCAATTAAAACGCACTAAAAGTGAGAATGAAGCAGAAGACATTACCATTCAAACTTTTTCTAAAGCCTTTGATAAAATTCATACTTATGATGATCAATACGTTTTTAAGACTTGGTTAATCACTATTTCTAAAAATGTACACATCGATTTATTGCGTAAAAAAAAGGCCTCTATTTTTACAGAAACGACCATAGAACAAGAAGAAAAAGTATATTTAGTTGTTGATGAAAACCCGACTCCCGAAGACAAAATCATAAGAGATCAAAATTTAGCAAAATTGTTAAGAGACATCAAGCAATTAAAACCTAAATACCAAGAAGTCATTCAATTACGCTATCTTCAAGAACTGAGTTACAAAGAAATTTCTAAACAAATTAATGAACCAATGAACAACGTAAAAGTAAAATTATTACGTGCAAAAAAGTTATTGGCAGCCATTATTAAGAAGTCATAAATAACTGAAAGGTTCAATACATATGAGTAAACATTTCTTATATATCTATAGGAAGTAGATACCAAAATGGATTACTTCAAAAAAAAATAGAAATGACATCCTAAAGCACTTGAAAAGTTAAAAAACAAATGAAAAAATCAATCTTAAATTCTTTAGGCCTGGATTTGTTATTTGCAGGTGCAACAATAGGTGTATCGCATTTAGTGCAATCAATAAAAGCAGGAACTGAATTTGGTTTTGGATTATTCTTCTTTTTATAGGCACACTTATCATACTACAATTCTATTTAAAGAACATGGGAGATTTAGTGAAAACCGCTACCATTTCATCTTTTTTAACGGCGCCTTTCTATGCTATCTTAAACTATGTTTTAATTACTGGAAAACACACTCCTAAAGAACATCAACCAAGCATCTATTTAAAAATTATTAGCATTGTTGGTATTATTTTTTTAATTGGATTTAGTGTTTGGTTTTTAACAAGCATTTAAAAGATTTCTTTGTAAATTTGCATTTCAATTACGTAAGAAAATGGCAATAGATTCTGTAATACTTCCTGAAAGACAAAAAAAACCAAAATGGTTACGTGTAAAATTACCTGTTGGTAAAAAATATACTGAATTAAGAGGTTTAGTTGACAAGTATAAATTGAACACCATTTGTGCAAGTGGTAGTTGCCCAAATATGGGTGAATGTTGGGGAGAAGGAACTGCAACATTTATGATTCTTGGAAATATTTGCACACGTTCTTGTGGGTTTTGTGGAGTAAAAACAGGAAGACCAGAAACTGTTGAATGGGATGAACCTGAAAAAGTTGCCCGTTCTATAAAGATCATGAGCATTAAACATGCCGTAATTACTTCTGTAGATAGAGATGATTTAAAAGATGGAGGTTCTATTATTTGGGCAGAAACTGTCGATGCAATAAGAAGAGCAAATCCAAACACAACTTTAGAAACTTTAATTCCTGATTTTCAAGGAAATACAAAACAAATAGATCGAATTATTCAGGTGCATCCTGAAGTCGTTTCTCATAATATGGAGACTGTAAGAAGATTAACACGTGAGGTTAGAATTCAAGCAAAATACGACAGAAGTTTAGGTGTTTTAAAATACCTAAAAGAAAACGGAATGAGAACCAAAACTGGATTGATGCTTGGTTTGGGTGAAACTGAAGAAGAAGTAATACAGACCATGAAAGATTTACAAGGTGTAAATTTAGATGTGTTAACTATTGGACAATATTTACAACCTTCAAAAAAACATTTACCTCTAAAAGAATTTATTACTCCAGAGCAATTTAAGAAATACGAAATTCTAGGTTTAGAAATGGGTTTCATGTACGTAGAAAGTGGTCCTTTAGTTCGTTCTTCTTATAAAGCACATAAACATGCAAAATAATTAATAAAAAATAAATTTAAATAGTTTTTGGCACGACAATTGTAAAGAACAAATTGGAAGCAACGTTGTAAACTGTTTTCATTGTGTAAATTATTTGAATTAGTTGATAAAATAAAAAAACCATCTCAATTGAGATGGTTTTTTTTATCTTTTTAAAGCTATTACAAAGATCTAATCTGAATTTTTATTCCGTAAACTTCAAGCAAAACAATAAATTTAGCTTTCATTACTGAAACATTTTCAGTGAAGCTTAAATAACACCCGAAAATAGATATTTTCAGGTGACTTTTAAACTACTTTAGATACTTTTCCGTTTATATTGTTATTCAGGGACAATAATAAACTCTGCTCTACGATTTGCTTGGTGTGCTTCTTCAGAACAGTCTACCTTGTTACCACAGTCATTTACCAATTGTGTTTCACCCATTCCTGATCCAAAAATTCGATGTGCGTGAATTCCTTTTGAAAGAACATATTCTACGGTTGCTTTCACCCTTTTTACAGAAAGCTTCATATTGTAAGCGTCATTTCCTCTAGCATCTGTATGTGATTGTACTTTTACAATCATTGTTGGATGCGACGCCATAATTTCTACAAGCTTGTCAAGTTCTACAGCACCTTGCTCGGTAATTGCATGCTTGTCTAAGTCGAAGAAAATAGGATTTAATACAATTACTTCAGGAATTTTATCGAGTAATACTTGTGTACTTAATTCTGTTGCATCTGTTTTTTCGACAGCCACACTATTTTCTGTATACAATTCTTTTGCAGCCACTACTTTAAATGCTTGGTCACATTCATAAGTAAAGTGTATTTCACCTTTTTCATTGGTTGTTTTGTTAGCTACAACTTCATTACTGGCATTGTAGATAACAACGTCTGCAAATGCTAAAATAGCACCGTTTTCACTATCAGCAACTTGCACCGTTAAGGCAACATCACAGATAGGGGCAATTTTATCGAACGCATAAATATCGTCACTTCCTGTACCGTCTGCTCTATTAGAAGCTACAAATCCTTTTTGTAAATCTTCATCGATAGAAAAACTAAAGTCATCGTTTCCAGAGTTGATTGGAGCACCTACATTTCTAAGTGTACCAAAGCCTTCTCCTTTTAATTGTACTGCAAAGACATCTAACATTCCTAATCCTGGGTGACCGTTAGAAGAAAAGTACAAGGTGTTCTTACTACTGATGTATGGGAACATTTCAGACCCTTCAGTATTGATCTCTTTTCCTAAGTTTACGGGACTTCCGTAGCTTCCATCTGTATTGATGGTTACATACCAAATATCTGAACCTCCAAGAGATCCTTCCATATTTGAACTAAAGTACAAACGAGTACCATCTAAACTAACTGCAGGGCCTCCTGTATTATGATTTGCACTATTGAAAGGAAGTTCCGATACATTTTCCCATGCACCATTTACAAGTGAAGCTTTAAATAAGTTGATAGTGCTTTTTCCTACAGAATCTCTAATGAAACGTTTCTTAAAAAGACCGCCATTTCTTAGCACGTTCTCTCCAGAGAAGTACATGGTTTTTCCATTAGGACTAAAACTAACTGTTCCTTCATTGTACTTGGTGTTTATTTCACCTGCCAAAACAGTTTCGTTTGTAAGGGTTCTAGATTCTGCATCATAATCTGCCATATAGATGTCCAAGTACGGTTCGTTGTTCCATCCGTCTTTATTTACATCATTTTTTGCAGAAGTATAGTATACTTTTCCATCGTGTAATAAAGGACCAAAATCAGAATATTCACTATTCAATCCATCGACTACTTGCACGTTAAATTTTGGAGCAGCAGCTAAGAGATCTGTTGCAGCAGTGCGGTTATTTGCATGTGCAATAGATCTTAAGTCATTGGGTGCTAAGGCAGCAAAAGCGTCCATAGCGGTAGCAGCTTCCATATAACTTCCATTTGCCTTTAAGGCTTGTGCATAAGCAAAGTATTGTCTGGTGTTTTTGCTATTTGCAAGCGCTTTTTTATACCATTTTGCAGCATCTTGCGTATTTGCTGTATTGTAATAGGCGTCTGCAAGGCGGCCTTGTACGTACTCGTCTTCGTGTCCGTCTGCGACTACATCTAAATAAGCTTCTATGGCATCTGCATAGGCAAAGTTATTAAAATGTTTGTCAGCTTTTCTTGTTTCTTTACTTTGAGCACTCGCACCTAATATTCCTAAAAGAAGCACTCCTGTATATATGTATTTTTTCATGTGATTACGTTGTTTTTATTAGAAAAATCTTGGCGAACGAGATACTTTTTTAGGGAAACTCAAATCAAATTGTAAGAAAACTTCGTGAGAAGCACTTGCACCAATATTAATGTCTGAGATAATATGATCGTAAGCATATCCTATACGCATTGTATTTGAATACGAAAAGCCAACCAATCCACTAAAAGAATCGTCAGATCTGTAAGAAGCTCCTATTTCAAATTTATCTAAAAATAAGAAATTGGAATTTATATCGTAAGAAACAGGTGCTCCAAAAGCGGACTTCACTAGTACAGATGGCTTAAACTTGGTAGTCTCTGTTAGTTGAAAAACATATCCAGCAGTAACAAAATAGTGTTGAACATCAGAACCAAATTTTCGTCCGTTTTCATCTAAATTAACACTGTTTAAAAGATTTGGTATCGACAAACCAACATAATAGTTGTCTGTATAATAAAACGCACCAATTCCAATATTCGGCGTTGCTTTGTTAAGATCTTCAGCAAACAAAGGATCACCCTGGTCTATAGTAATAATCCCAGAATTTAGTGCAATGTCATGCATGGTTACCCCGGCCTTCATACCAAACGCTAATTTAGCTGTTTCGCTGAGTGAAAGAGTGTAAGAAAGATCGGCGTAAATGTTGGTTTCTGTAACCGGTCCGTGTTGGTCTGCAATAAAAGACAGTCCTGCTCCAAGATTATTTCCTAAGGCACTGTGCCCAGACAAAGTCATCGTTTTTGGCGCTCCTTCAAAACCACTCCATTGATTTCGATACAAGGCGATTATAGAAATGCCTTCTGTAGAACCTGCATAGGCAGGATTGATAATTGCTTGATTGTACATATACTGTGTGTACTGTGGGTCTTGTTGCGCAACACTTGTAATGCTGTAACTTAGTACCGCAACCAATATGATTAATTTTAATTTCATATGTGTATTTTAAGTTGATTCTTAGTGTTATTTATTGATGTAAATCCATCCTTTTTTAGGGTTTTCAGACGGCAAGGTAACAATGTAGTAATAAGTACCTGTAGGTAATTCATTTCCATCATTACTTGTACCACACCACTCATCTCTGTAGTCACCCTTTTCATAAACGATACTTCCATAACGGTTATAAATTGTTAATTTGGTAGCATTTAAGAATGAGATATCAAGACAGTCATTCATACCGTCATTGTTTGGTGAAATTCCTGAAGGAATAATACATTGAGAAATTGATACACTATCTGTTAAATCAGTACTACAACTTCCTATTGTAATATTGCTTAGTGTTATTACAACATCTCTTGTCGTTCCTAGAATGGTATTACTACCGTTTCCATCAGCGTCCAATGTTAATGTCTGGTCTGTACCTCCATCTACTGAATAGGTAACGATAGCATTTGCAGTTCCAACAATTGTAAAGACTGGATCTCCTCCAGCACATAAAGGACCGTTTCCTTCAAAACTAATAAGTTCTGCAGGGATGGTGTCTCCAATAACAACATCTGCCATTACATCTTCACATCCATCAACGTTAATGGTAATATTTGCATAAGTCCCTCCGTTCATGTTTTCTAAAACAATGTTACCATCTACATTTGTAGTGTAACTGCTCGTAGCTACTAATGAGCCATCTAAAGTGTACCCTAATTCATATGCTGTACTCGCTTCTAGTCCTTCAATAATAAGGCTTCCGTTTGCTTCGCCACAACTTGCGTCTGTACTGCTAGAAACTGGACACACAATTGTACAATCTGTAGAACCAGCTCCTGCAACTCCTGCATTTGTTTGGCTCAATGTTATGTATCCTGCATCTCCAGAATAATTAGTGATTAAAAACAAGTAAAAAGCACCAGCTTCTGCATTAGGTACGGTTGCTGTTTCTGTGTAAGAAGCTGAGTAGCTACAATCAATGACAGATCCAGTACAATCGTGATCTCCATTACAATCTCCGTCTTCAAAGGCTGTACATACTTCATCTGTATCTGCAAAAGGTCCCCATACTACGTAATCTACATCTAATTGATTACCAGTACCACCAGTACCTGTGGTTTGTGTTATTTGAAAAATCATATCTCCCGCATCTTGTACTTGAATAAAGTACCAAGAAGGGTTTGGTGCAGAATACAAACAACTATTATCTGTAACTACGCTAGGTGCATCATCTACACAGTCGGCATCTGATACGTTTGGAAATTCTAAATCTCCATCACTTGCACAAAAAGGATCACTACCATCACATACAGCGTTTTCCGGCGGCTCTACACCGTCTGGAAGTGTTTCACCTCCCGCAGTAGTTACACAGCTTATTACTGCTTCCCAACCAGGGTCTTGAACAGAACTATCTGATTCGAATACGATCGTAATACACCCTGTAGTATCGCTCGAAGCAGTATAAGTTTCTCCTGGAGATGAACAATTAGAAATTTCTGAAGGAACTATGTCTCCAAGTTGAGCAATTATAGCACCAGAAGCATCTGTTCCTTCATGGATTGTCATAAAATCCCAAGGTTCTCCTTCAATATTAAAACTTGTAAAAGCCAATTGAATATAATCTCCTACATCTTGTGTTTCTGGACAGATCGTTATGGTGTAGTTTTCGTTATTTTGGTATTCTCCAGAGGTTCCTCCAGAATCTACAAAAATTCCAGAGCAAGTACTTACGGTTCCTTGGTCAGCAATATTTACAGTTTGTGCAGAGACAATTGCTGTAAATAAAAGAGTAATTGCAAGTGTAATGTTTTTCATAATTCGACTGTTTTATAATGAAGGATATATGGTTAAAATATAATCCGTATTGGCAATGCGATACATCTTTTTTACAGTAGTATGCATTGGTAAATTGTATTTCAGTGGATTAAACGTTATTGGATCGTACGAAGTGTCTGCTGTTAAAGCAGCATTGTACTTGTTGTTTAAACCTATGGATGCAAGAGATTCAAAATTCTTACCTTGTAGTCCAGGCCTATACATAACCTCAACGTTGTTCTTTAAAAAATTAGTAATCATGCCGAGCCTACTCGAGTTCGTGTTAAAAACAAGTGCATCCGATTGGTCTTTAAAGACTTCTTGAATACAAATTTCAATAAATTGAGTTGTTTTGTAACTAGGGGTTTCTTGAGCATTTACAGTAGTAACTGCATAAAAGAAGCTCAATAAAAAAATAGCAAATCCTTTTAGTTTCATTTTTTTAGAATTAGTGATGATTAATTTACGGTGCACAAAATACTTAAAATATATGTAAAAAACAGTAATCTCCTTTATTAAAACAAATATAAAAGCATACTTTTTTATCACTAAATAAATCATTTATAGAACCGTCTACTTTTGTGTCAATTAATAATTACTTACATACTGTATTGCCAATCAATTATTTGCATAAACGGAATCAACGTTGCAATCTGTTTTCATTGTGTAAATTAGTTGATTTTTAAAGCTAGTATAACTATATTTCTTCTGCTTGGATATTTTTAGCAACTTCTGCAACTTTATCTAAAACACGCAATAAATTACCATTCCAAAGCTGTGCTATTTGTGCTTCTGAATAACCTCTTTTTACCAATTCTACCGTTACATTTAATGTTTCCGAAGCATCATTCCAACCTTCTATTCCTCCTCCTCCATCGAAATCTGAACTTATTCCTACATGATCAATCCCCATTTTTTCAACTAAGTAATCTATATGGTTTACAAAATCAGCAACATTAACAGGATCAACAGCTGATGCATCCATTTTACTTTTTGCTTCTTCAGAAAGCTTCATATAAGTTGCAATTGCCTCTTCTTGAGCTGTCCCTTTTAATTTTCTAATTTCACTTCTCGAAACCAATTTAATATTTTGTTCTTTTGCTAACGTTTCAATCTTCTTAACTAATTCGTCTTTATACTTTTTATCTTTCTCTGTGTTAATATAAGAGCTAAAAGCTACCGTTTGCACAACGCCTCCATTTTCTTTTAACCATTGTAATTGCTCATCATCTAAGTTTCTACTGTGATTACATAAAGCTCTTGCTGAAGAATGCGAAGCTATAATTGGCGCTTTAGAAAGTGCAATCATATCTTTCATTGATTTTTTAGAAGGATGAGAAACATCAATCATAATTCCCCATTTATTCATTTCCCGAATCACTTCTTTCCCTAAATCACTCACTCCATTATGCAACCAAACACCATCTTGTTCACCTGTATTAGAATCACAAAATTGACTATGTCCATTATGAGAAAGGCTCATATATCTTGCGCCTAAATCGTAAAATTGTTTTACTCTAGAAACATCTGTTCCTAACGGGTATGCATTTTCTACACCAATCATCGCAACTTTTTTACCTGAATCATAAATTGCTCTAGCTTCTTCTGATGTGACCGCCAAACCAATTCTTTCTGGTGCAATCTCTTTTGTTAACTTGTGTATTGCATCGAACTTACTCATTGCATTTTGGTATGCTTTTGCATATCCTTCTTCAGTTAATTCCCCTTGACCTGTATACACTATAAAGAAGGCAACATCTAAACCGCCTTCTTCCATATTTGGAAGGTTTACCTGGTTCTTAAGTTTTTTTGTGTAATTAATTGAGTCTGTAAAATTAGAAACATTAATATCTACATGCGTATCTAAAGTCATAACACGTTTATGAATTTCTTTGGCTTTTGATAATACGGTTTCTTCTTTTTTTTCTTCTTTACATGCTATTAGAATCACTAGCAGTAAAAATAATTTCAGGTATTTCATAATATTACTTTTATTTGAATATTATAAAGGTACTAATTATTTAAGAACAGTTAAATTAATAATCGAACTTAAGACTTTTAAAGCTTCTATTTTTTATTTATAGATAAATGGGTATTTAGTTGCGTTCAATCACATATAACACAAGATATACGGTTTTTAACTAGCTGATTATCAAAAGAAAACTTCATAAAAAAAAGATCGTTTAAGAAATAAATTTCTTAAACGATCACTAATTACTATCTATAAATTCTCTACTTATAAAAATGTATTCATCTTATAAAATACCAGTCAAGGAGATACTTAAATTGCACTTATAATATCGTACTTTGTAATAATGTGATGATTCCCATTTTCTAAATCAACCAATACAGCATCATTTTCTTTGGTTATCAATTTAGAAATATCTTCTAATTTTGCAGATTTCTTTACAATCGGATACGGTTTTCCCATAATATCCTTAATAGGTTTGTCTCCAATATTTTTATCCGTAATAAAGTTATGTAATAAAACAGATTCATCAATAGAACCCACAAAACCATTTACATCCTTTACAGGAATTTGAGATATTTTAAATTCGCGCATTCTTTCAATTGCATGCGAAACTAATTCTTCGGTTTGTGCAGAAACTAAAGGTTTGTTTTCATGATTTTTAATTAAATCTGCAGCTGTTTTAATTTCTTCTTCTAAGAAACCTCTTTCACGCATCCAATCATCATTAAACATTTTACCAACATATCTACTTCCATGATCGTGAAACAAGACAACAACAACATCGTCTTTTGTAAAATGTTCTTTTAATTGCAACATTCCTTTTATAGCAGAACCTGCAGAATTACCAACAAAAATTCCTTCTTCTATTGCAATTTTTCTAGTGTAAACAGCAGCATCTTTATCCGTTACTTTTGTAAAACCATCAATTACAGAAAAGTCAACATTTTTAGGTAAAATATCTTCTCCAATTCCTTCTGTTATATAAGGATAGATTTCATTTTCATCAAAAATACCCGTTTCATGATATTTCTTAAACACAGAACCATACGTATCTATTCCCCAAATTTTAATGTTCGGGTTTTGCTCTTTTAAGTATTTTGCAGTTCCAGAAATAGTACCTCCTGTACCAACACCAGACACAAAATGAGTGATTTTCCCATCCGTTTGTTCCCAAATTTCTGGTCCTGTTTGTTCGTAGTGCGTTAAAGCGTTACTTGGATTGTCGTATTGATTTACATACCAAGAATTCGGCGTTTCTGCACCCAAACGTTTAGAAACTGAATAATAAGATCTTGGATCAGTTGGTTCTACGTCTGTAGGACACACAATTACTTCTGCACCAACAGCACGTAAAATATCCATTTTTTCTTTAGATTGCTTATCTGACATTACAAAAATACATTTGTACCCTTTTATAATTGCAGCCAATGCTAAACCCATTCCAGTATTTCCAGAAGTTCCTTCTATAATTGTTCCTCCGGGCTGTAAACGTCCATCTGCTTCTGCGTCTTCAACCATTTTTAATGCCATTCTATCTTTTATAGAATTTCCTGGATTAAAGGTTTCAACCTTTGCTAATACTAAAGCATCAATCTCTTTTGTTACAGAATTTAATCGAACTAAAGGTGTGTTACCAATCGTTTCTAATATATTTTTAGCGTATTTCATTTCTTATTTTTACAACTGCAAAGATAATTATTTTTTGGGCGTTACCTAAAAGGTCGCGCTTTCATTACTCGCTTTTTTTGTTCTATTCTCGTTACAAATTTTCGGGAAAGAAAATTCACTCTAACGAACACACCAAAAAAGAGCTCAAACACGCCATTCAATCACTAACGCAGAAAGTTTACCTGCTTTTAGCAAAACTATTTGTTGGCAGATAATTTGCGTTAGGGATTGCAGTGACATCCTTTTTGAGGAACGAAAAAAGATAAAACGGAAAGCGCGACCTTTAGCTAACGCCCATATTTAACAAAGAATAAAAGATGTATTATGCAAACTTAATTGACTTTGAAGGGCTAATTTTAGTGATGATGAAAGACGGAATGATCAACATTAAAAAACATAAAATCAAAGTGCCAATATTCAAAAGTAAAATAGCCGTAAAAGAGATATAAACAGGCATTGTTGACACATAATACGTTTCCGGATTCAAGGTAATTATTTTAAAATAATACTGCAAACCAATTATGGCTAAACCGATGATATTCCCCCAGAAAAGTCCTTTTAAAATAAGGTAAGTCGCATTGTACAAAAATATTTTCCGGATACTTGTATTATTACTTCCTAATGCTTTTAAAACACCAATCATTTGCACGCGTTCTAGAATTAAAACGAGTAAAGCGGTGATCATATTAATCCCTGCAATTAAAATCATAATCGCAATAATAAACCACACATTATTGTCGAAAAGCTCAATCCAATCAAACACATTTGGATATGCATTCACAATTGTTTTACTATTTAAAGTCGCACTAATACTATTGTAAACGGCTTCTCCTTTTTCTTCAACTTCATCAAAATTATCGAGTAAAACCTCAAAACCACCAACTTCGTTTTCGGTCCATTTATTTAATTTCTGAACCTCTCTAATGTCGCCAATCATCATGCTTTTATCAAACTGTAAAAAGCCAGTATTGTAAATTCCGGAAATAATATATTTTTTATTGGAAGGTAATTTGCTGTCCACCGTTTTTATAAAAGTGGCTAAAATGGTGTCATTTAATTTTAACTGCAAACGATTCATAATTGTTTGCGACAACAACACTTCTCTCGTTCTTGACTGATTAAAATCGGGCACAATCCCTTCTACCATGTATTCTTTAAAGAAAGACCAATCATAATCTGTAGAAACTCCTTTAAAAATAATGCCTTCAAAATCGGTTTTAGTTCTTAAAATTCCCGCTTTATTTGCAAAAATTTGCACGTTTTTAATGCCTTCTATATTTTTAAATGTAGGATAAAAATCTTGATGCTTTTTTATTGCCGTTGTAGAAACATCAGAGTTATTCGCATCATAGTTTACAATTTGAATGTGTCCTTTAAATCCCGCCATTTTATCACGAATTTTATACTGTAATCCTGCACCTGTCGCCACAGCAATTAGCATAATAATGATTCCTAGCGCAATTGCTGTGATTGCAATTTTTATTATTGGCGATGAAATGCTATTTTTATACTTTTTACCCGCGATAATGCGTTTTGCAATAAATAACTCGTAATTCAAATTGATGATTATTTTTAAACCTTTCAAAAGTACATATTTATTCTTGTTTCTGTCACTGAATTTTCAGCTGATTTCTTGTGCTCAGAAACCGCAAGAGACAATTAAACCTAAAACTACAACATCAACTATTATAAAAACGGGCGCAGAAAGAACGGGTTTGTATCTTGATGTATTAAAAGGAAAAAACATTGCAGTTGTTGCGAATCAAACCTCTGTTCTAGAAAAAAGAAACGAGCAAAAAGAAGAAAGGGAGTTTGTTCATTTAGTTGACAGTTTACTTTCTTTAGGAATAAACGTAAAAAAAGTATTTGCGCCAGAACACGGTTTTAGAGGAAAAGCAGATGCTGGCGAGGTTGTAAAAGACGGATTTGATACTAAAACAGGTTTGCCAATTATATCCTTATATGGGAAAAACAAAAAACCATCTACCGAACAATTAAAAAATATTGATGTTGTCGTTTTTGACATTCAAGATGTTGGCGCTCGTTTTTACACCTACATTTCTTCTTTACACTATGTGATGGAAGCTTGTGCAGAAGCCGGAATTCCTGTTATAATCCTAGACAGACCAAACCCTAATGGACATTATATTGACGGACCCGTTTTAGAATTGGAACATAAAAGTTTTGTTGGCATGCACAAAGTTCCTGTCGTTTATGGGATGACCATTGGTGAATATGGACAAATGATTAACGGAGAAAAGTGGCTGAAAAACGGAATTCAGTGTGATTTAAAAGTAATTCCTTTAGAAAACTATACTCATAATACAACATATCATTTACCTGTAAAGCCTTCACCCAATTTACCTAATGATAAAAGCATCAACCTCTACCCTAGCCTCTGTTTTTTTGAAGGAACGAGTGTTTCTGCAGGAAGAGGAACTGAAATGCAATTCCAAATTTATGGTTCACCATTTTTATCAAAAAGTGATTTTACTTTTACTCCACAACCAAATGAAGGTGCTAAATATCCAAAACATGAAAACAAACTTTGTTTTGGTGAAAACCTACAGGAAGCAGACAACTTGAAAAAACTAGATGTATCTTATTTAATAAAAGCTTACAACCAAAATTCTTCCAAAGAATTCTTCAATAATTTCTTTACTAAATTAGCAGGAACAAAAAAACTGCAACAACAAATTGAAGACCATTTATCCGAAGAAGAAATTAGAAAAACTTGGGAGAAAGATTTGAATGAGTTTAAAATAACTAGAAACTTTTACTTACTATACAAATAAGAAACATGAAAAAATCTTCGATAATAACTATAATACTTTTCCTTTCTATTCTAATTTGTGGTTTCCTTATTCAAAGGGATTACGAAAAAACACCAGAAACAATTTATATAAATGGTAAAATAATTACACTAGATAGTGAAAATTCTATTGCTTCTAAAATGCATGTTAAGGATGGTAAAATAATTTCTATTGGAGAAATTAAGGAATATCCAAAGGAGATTAAAGTTGTCGATTTAAAAGGCGCTACTGTTTTACCCGGTTTTATTGATAGTCATTCTCATGTTGCACTTTCTTCTTTTTTAGATTCTATGATTGATTTATCTGGATTTACGCATAAGTCTAATGAAGAAATATGGACATATTTAGCGCAACAATTAAAAACAAAAAAAGAGGGAGAATGGGTTGTCTGTAAAGGGATTGATCCTATTTTAGTGGAAGATTTAAAGATTCCTAACATTCATTTTTTAGACAGTATCTCTCCTAAAAACCCTATTCTTTTAATTTCACAAAGTTTACATAATTATTGGGGAAATACACTTGCTTTTAACGAAGTTGGCATCAATAAAAACACTAAAAATCCTTCTAAAAATAGCTATTATGAAAAAGATGCTCTTGGTGAATTAACAGGCGCTATTGTAGAACAGAAAGCTTTCCTACAATTTTCTGATCATTTAAATAAGAGTTTTTTAACTTCTAAAAACCTTATTAACTATACCGTTTCTACCTTTACGAAATATGCAAAGAATGGTAATACGACTGTTGTTTCTGCAGGAATTTCAATCAATGATGAAAAACCTTTGCGTTTATATGAACATCTATCTTCAGAAAAAACGGGCTTTACAAATCAACTTTTAAGTAGTCTTGGTTTTTTACCTAAAAGACAAGCGTTGCCGAGACACTTACTTTATATAAGACACGATCGATTATTCATGCTTCCAGAAACGAAACCTTTAAACACTGATTTCTATGGAATTATTGGAATAAAACATTGGTATGATGGATCTCCTTATACAGGTTCTATGTATTTAAAAGAACCTTATTTAAATTCTGATTTGTCTATTTCTAAATTACATATCAAAAAAGGACATACAGGAAAACCTTTAGTTCAAAAACAGGAATTAGCTAAATTCATTACTAGTTACAGTAAAAAAGGATGGCAGATTGCAATACATACACAAGGCGATAAAGCTGTTGAAGATGTTTTAAATGTTTATGAAGGAATTAATGAAAAGGATTTATTTACTAAATTAAGACCAAGACTAGAACATTGTTTATTAAGTTCTACAGAAAGTATTGAGAAGATGAAAAAATTAAATATCACTCCAAGTTTTCATATCAACCATTTATATTATTACGGACAAAAACTTAACGATGATATTATTGGCTCTGAAAGAAGTAACGTTATGCTTCCTATACGACATGCGGACAGTCTCAATTTAAAGTTTTCTTTACATGCAGACCAACCTATGTTTGAAAGTAACCCATTTCGTTTAATTCAAACTGCTATTGAAAGAAAAACAAAAGAAGGTGATTATTTAGGTGAAAAATACAGTATAAATATACTTTCTGCGTTAAAATCAATGACGATTAATGCTGCTTGGCAAATTCACAAGGAAGACAAAATAGGGTCTTTAGAAAATGGTAAATACGCTGATTTTATAATTGTAGATAAAAATCCATTAACGATTAATACCAGCGATTTATCAAGTATTAAAATTCTAAATACTTTTGTAAATGGTAATGAGGTATTATTTTTACCGGTAGATTAAAAGAATTTGAAGAGTCTATTATACATTTAATTAAGATTCGTGTTTTGTTATTCCTACGCAGGAATAACAAAACAACAAATTGAAAAACCTTCTTTTAAAATCTAACTCCTTCTCTTTTTCTCATTATATTCATAAGGTAAACGCTTCTTTAAAGCTTCTACAATATTATAAGTAGCAGGACAAATAGTTGTGTTTTCGATGGTTAAATCTGTAATCTGTATAAATTTCTTTCTGTTAGTATGCGGATATTCAGAACACGCTTTTGGACGAACATCATATATGAAACAGCTATTATCAGACTCATCAAAAAACGAACAAGGTGCCGTTTTTAAGACCATAAAATCATCCTCATCTCTTTCTAAATACTGATTTTCAAAATTGGCGACTTTCATTTTTAAATGCTTAGAAATTCGCTCAATATCTACATTCGTAAAAATAGGACTTGAAGTTTTACAACAATTTCCACAATCTAAACAATCCGTTTTTGCAAACTCAGCATCGTGCAATTCTTGCATCACATAATCTAAATTCTTAGGTGTTCTTTTCTTTAGATTTGTGAAATATTTTTTGTTTTCTTTTTTTGCTTCTTCTGCTAATTTCGGGAGTTGTTCCAAACGTTTTTCCATCCTACAAAACTACAATTATTCTTGACCAAAAATCATTCAAAAAAACAAATAAAAATATGTAATTTTGCATTTCAATTTTTAAGACTAAATGAGCATCAAAAACATCATAGAAACCAAAGTAAAAGAAGGTTTTTTAGCTTTATACAATATCGAAATTCCGTCAGTAGAGTTTCAAGCAACCAGAAAAGAATTCGAAGGCGACATTACCCTTGTTGTATTTCCTTTATTACGCTACAAAAAAGGCAACCCTGTTCAAATTGGAGAGGATTTAGGAAAATATGTTGTAGAAAATGTTACTGAAATCACAAACTACAACGTAGTTAAAGGTTTTTTAAACTTGGTCATTGATGATCGTTTCTATACAAACTTCTTCAATTCAATCTATTCAAATTCATCTTATGGTTTTGGTTTACCAACCGCAGATGAAAAGGCGATGATGGTAGAATATTCATCACCAAACACCAACAAACCTTTACATTTAGGACATGTTCGTAATAATTTATTAGGATATTCTGTTGCAGAAATCATAAAAGCTGCAGGTAAAAAAGTATATAAAACTCAGATTATCAACGATAGAGGAATTCATATCTGTAAATCGATGTTAGCTTGGGAAAAATTTGGTCACGGAGAAACGCCAACATCATCAGGTTTAAAAGGTGATAAATTGGTTGGGAATTATTACGTGAAATTCGACCAAGAATATAAAAAAGAAATTTCTCTGTTAATTTCAGAAGGAAAAACGGAAGAAGAAGCTAAAAAACAAGCGCCACTTATAGTAGAAGCACAACAAATGCTTTTAAAATGGGAAGCTGGAGATGAACAAGTTGTTGCTCTTTGGAAAGAAATGAACTCTTGGGTGTACAGCGGATTTGAAGTAACCTACAAAAATATGGGTGTCAATTTTGATACTTTATATTATGAAAGTAATACCTACTTATTAGGAAAAGATGTGGTTGCACAAGGAATAGAGAAAGGTGTTTTTTATAAAAAAGAAGACGGTTCTGTTTGGTGTGATTTAACAGATGATGGTTTGGACGAAAAAATCGTTTTACGTTCAGACGGAACGGCAGTGTACATGACGCAAGACATTGGTACTGCAATTCAGCGTGTAAAAGATTTCCCTGATGTTGGCGGAATGGTTTATACTGTTGGTAATGAGCAAGATTATCATTTTCAAGTACTGTTTTTAATTTTGAAAAAATTGGGGTTTGATTGGTCTAAACAATTACATCATTTAAGTTACGGAATGGTAGATTTACCTTCTGGAAAAATGAAATCGAGAGAAGGAACCGTTGTTGATGCTGATGAATTAATGTTAGAAATGACAGATACAGCCAAAACAATATCCGAAGAATTAGGAAAATTAGAAGGGTATTCTGAAGAAGAAAAAACCGAATTATATAAAACGATTGGTTTAGGTGCTTTAAAATATTTTATTTTAAAAGTAGATCCTAAAAAAAGAATCTTGTTCGACCCAAAATCTTCTGTAGATTTTCAAGGAAACACAGGTCCTTTTATTCAATACACGTATGCTAGAATTCAATCTATTGTTAGAAAAGCAGATTTTGATTATTCAAAATCGGTAACGATTGAACTGCATGAAAAGGAAAAAGAATTATTAAAACAATTAGAATTATATCCTGAAACGATACAACAAGCAGCTGCGAATTACTCGCCAGCCATTGTTGCAAATTACACGTATGATTTGGTAAAGGAATTCAATTCTTTTTATCAAAATGTGTCTATTTTAGGAGAAGAGAATCAAGATAAAAAAATATTTAGAGTTCAATTAGCAAACAAAGTCGCCGACACTATAAAATCTGCATTTTTGTTATTAGGAATCAATGTTCCTGAGAGAATGTAAAATAGTTGGTCATAAAAACAAAAGTTAGTAAATTAGCCTGCGTTAGGGATTGAAGTGGCATCCTTTTTCTTTGTTCGAACAAAGCAAAAGATAAAACGGAAAGCCCGCTCGAACGCACAAATAAAAAAATAAAAAAATACAATTATGAAATACGACATCATTATCATAGGAAGTGGCCCTGGAGGATACGTAACAGGAATTAGAGCTTCTCAGTTAGGTTTTAAAGTTGCCATTGTAGAAAAAGAAGCTTTAGGCGGAATTTGCTTAAACTGGGGATGTATTCCTACAAAGGCATTGTTGAAATCTGCACAGGTGTACGATTATTTAAAACATGTAGACCAATATGGTTTAAAAGCTGAAGCAATTGATAAAGATTTTGGCGCTGTTATTAAAAGAAGTCGTGGTATTGCAGAAGGAATGAGCAAAGGTGTTGCTTTTTTAATGAAGAAAAATAAAATTGATATTATTAACGGTTTTGGTAAAATTAAAACAGGAAAAAAAGTAGATGTTACTGCTGAAGATGGAACAGTAACTGAATATAGTGCAGACAATATTATTATTGCAACGGGTGCTCGTTCTAGAGAATTACCAAACTTACCACAAGATGGTGTAAAAGTAATTGGATACAGACAAGCAATGACATTGCCAACGCAACCTAAATCTATGATTGTTGTGGGTTCTGGTGCAATTGGTGTTGAATTTGCTCATTTTTATAATTCGATGGGAACTGATGTAACTGTTGTAGAATTTATGCCAAATATGGTGCCTGTAGAAGACATTGATGTTTCAAAACAATTTGAACGTTCAATTAAAAAAGCAGGTATTACAGTAATGACAAATTCGTCTGTAGAATCTGTAGATACTTCTGGTGAAGGTGTTGTTGCAACTGTAAAAACGAAGAAAGGAGAAGTAACTTTAAAAGCAGATATTTTATTATCGGCTGTTGGAATTAAATCTAACATTGAATACATTGGTTTAGAAGATGTAGGAATTATTGTTGACAGAGATAAAATCTTAGTAAACGATTTTTACCAAACGAATATTCCTGGTTATTATGCCATTGGCGATGTGGTTCCTGGACAAGCTTTAGCGCACGTTGCTTCTGCTGAAGGAATTACTTGTGTTGAGAAATTAGCAGGTTTACATACAGAACCTATCGATTATGGTAATGTTCCTGGTTGTACGTATGCAACTCCAGAAATTGCATCTGTTGGTATGACAGAAGCAAAAGCGAGAGAAGCAGGTTACGAATTAAAAGTTGGTAAATTTCCTTTTTCTGCATCCGGAAAAGCAACAGCAGCAGGAACTCCTGATGGTTTTGTAAAAGTAATTTTTGATGCAAAATATGGTGAATGGTTAGGTTGCCATATGATTGGTGCCGGAGTTACAGATATGATTGCTGAAGCAGTTTTAGGACGTAAATTAGAAACTACTGGTCATGAAGTATTAAAGACAATTCATCCACACCCAACAATGAGCGAAGCTGTTATGGAAGCAGTAGCTGATGCGTATGATGAAGTGATTCATTTATAGAAAATTTATTTATCATTCCGAGTAAAAACAAGGAATTTAAACGATAAAATCAGTCTATTAATAGAAAACCGAAGTAAGTTACTTCGGTTTTTTTTGTGTTTTTAAAATATAATAAAAGCAAAACATCAAAAGGCTCCAGACTTCAGTCAAAAATCACAAATAAAAAATGATGTTTTAAAAAGAATAAGATGAAGTTTTACATGTTCGTGGAGCGGAAAAAAAATATGCCTCTTCCTGTTCAAAAGCTGATTACGTTAAATTTTTAAAAGACATAAAGTAATACAAAAATCCGAAACGAATTGTTTCGGATTTTTTATATCTTTAAATTATGAAAAAGCTTCTATTCTTAATATTCATTCCTTTAGTTTTTAGTTGTAAAAAAGATTTAAGCGGTCATTGGCATTTGAAAAATTTAGAAGGAAAACCTTATATGCTGAGTATTGATATTTTGAAAAATAACGACTGTTATCTATACTCTTCGTTATCAGGGAAACCAACAAAAGGAGAATATTATCCAGAAGAAAAACAACTATTTTTCCCTGCACAATGCGGTATGTTTCATTTTAACTATGAATATAAAAATAATAAAATATATTTAAAAAGTTATTTATCTGAAGAATTCATCGCAGAAAAACAAGATGATGAATGCGACAGGTTTAACGATTTTGCAACATTATTAGATATTGATTATTTAATAATAGAGAATCAAAGACAACTTTACAAACCAAAAGGTTCTATAGAGAATGAGGGTTTAAATGAATACATAAATATTGATTACTCAGAAGAAAGTAACGCTATAAGAATTGAATATTTCAATAAAATAAACACTGTAGATAAAATTGACTCCATTATAAAGTACATAGAAAATTCCGTTTCTAATTCAGAAATTCCGTTTATAAATTATGTTTTAATTCCTGATAAAAATTTAAAAGCATCAGATTTAAAACTTGTAATTGATACCTTTAATAAAGGGTGTTTAAAGAGAATATTTATTCAAACTTTGAAAATGAAACCAGAAAAAATGAATATTTTTGAATTTATAAAAATTAATGAAATCGAATTAGGCTCAGATAATAACTTGTTTTATATTATAAATTAACAATTCAGTATATCATAACATTAAAACTAAAAAATACTATCAAAAAATTGATCACTAACAAAAAACAATTTTTAATAGAAATATTAAAAGCACTTATAAAATTAATTATTGCAGGAATTCTAATTGGAGTTTTAAAACAATATGATGCTATAATTGCTGGTCTTTTAATCCTTAAGATCGTTCATAATATTTATAAAGAAATCATTAGTCCAAAAACCAACAAGAATTGGATGCTATTAATTGGCATGTTACTTACTGGTTTTGGAGGAATTGTTGGTGAAAATTGGGGAGTTACAAATGGGTATTGGGAATATCATGAAGTGACAAGAAAGTTGCCATTGTGGCTACCTTTTGCATGGATGCTTGCTTTCCATTATTTGTATAAATTAGAAAGAAATTTAATTCCTCTTTTATCAAATCAAACACAAAAAAACAAAATATTTTCAGCAATTGTTTTAGCCTTAATACTTCCTGCTTTTGGTGAAATTATTACCATTTATTTAGGAGTTTGGACCTATCATTGGCCTTTCCAAATATTGGGAGTTCCGTTATATGCTTTTATTTGTTTAGTTTTTGTACATATGTTGGTCTATACAATTTTACATTTTGCGTGTAAAAAGTATAACATTAAAGACATTGTTTTTAATTAAAATCGCCAACAAGCAATTCTAGTCACTTTATTTCCTTGGTGCATCGGAATTACTTTAAACTCAATAGCGCCTAATTTTGCTGATGATTTTTCTAAACTTACGATATTCTCTTTTTTAGAAACCAAACTTGTAAACCATTTGCTTTTCTCTTTAAATAAAGAACTTTCGTATAAGTAGTTATGTAGAAATGCTTTTTCTCCACCAACATACCACAATTCATTATTGTTTCCAGAGAAATTTCTAACTGGGTTATTGCCTAAATTTCTATTTTTACGTTTGTTTGCACCTTGTGCTTCTTCTCCTGATTTAAAAAATGGAGGATTACACATTACCGCAGAAAAAGAGTCTTCATTTTTTAAAATTCCTTTTAAAATATTATTCTCATCGGTTTGATGACGCAATTGTATCTTACTTCCGAACTTATTATCTTCAATAATATCATGTGCAGTATCTAAAGAATCTAAATCAATATCTGAGGCAACAAAATTCCAGTCATATTCGGCAACTCCTAATATTGGATAAATACATGTTGCACCAGTTCCTATATCTAAAATTTTTACATTCGAATCAGATGAAATTAAATCTGCCAAGTAATGTATGTAATCTAAACGACCAGGAATTGGCGGACATAAATTTTTGTCAGAAAAGTCCCAAACGGAGATTTTATCATAAGAAAATAATAACGCTTTATTAAGTTCCTTTACGGCTTCAGGGATTGAAAAATCGATGGTAATAACATCGAATTGATTCTTTGCTACGTATGTTTCCAACTTAGGATTTATTTTGATTAATTCATCAAAATTATAGCCTTTGTTAAATTTATTTCTTGGGTGAAGATTTTTTTCTTTCATTATAATTCTATTATTGTAAACTCTAACTGCAAAGGTACTAAAGCGCCTTTTAATAAGGGCAAGAATGATGAACCGTATTCTAAATAATATTCAGAAAAGTTACGCTGTCTTTCTTCTAAACTTTGGTTTGGTAAAATTTCATTTTGAAGTGCAGTAATTTGATCAACCAACTCTTTTTGTCTTCTTTTTTCTGCTCTTAATAAACGTTTCTCAAGGTTTTCTAAACCTTTAACTTGTTTCCTTTCTTGAGCATTTACAG
>Ga0307985_10000194_pt1 | contig 35966 bp, 53 predicted proteins | sample EllFjometageno80_FD_203155 | JGI IMG/M metagenome (GOLD analysis project Ga0307985, IMG submission 203155) | Marine microbial communities from Ellis Fjord, Antarctic Ocean - #80 | ecosystem: Environmental > Aquatic > Marine > Unclassified | place: Southern Ocean | collected 2014-10-09 | reverse complement strand
GTTAACCAAAGAAGTAACACAGGACAAGATTGAAGTATTAGGCGAGTTTAAGGCAGTGCAAGTACGCACCTGCACTAAGGTACTAGAAGATGGTGTTGAACTATCCTCTGGATTCCACAGACACGTTATCATCGCAGGACAAGACTACTCAGCAGAGAGTGCAGAAGTACAGGCTATCTGTTCACTAGTGCATACTGATGCTGTTGTATCCGCTTACGCTGCTAATTTAGCTGCCTCTGCCTCTGCGCCAGAATAGGAGAGTAACATGACCAAGGCAAGAAACTTATCTGTCTTATTAGAATCAGATGGTGATGTACTATCAAGCGCATTGGATAATGTAGCAGGTGTGCCTACGGGAACTGAGGCGACATGGGCTACGGATACACCCCCTACTGGATGGCTTGAAGAGAATGGTGCTTCATTATCTAGGTCAACATACGCTGCTTTGTTTGCTGTCATAGGTGTTACTTACGGCAGTGCATCAAGCACTACATTTACTCTACCAGATGCTAGAGGTGAGTTTATCCGAGGCTGGGCGCATGGTTCAGCTAATGACCCCGGCAGGGCGGCTCGTACAAACCGAGGTGACGGAACTACAGGTGACGTTGTAGGTAGTAAACAGCTAGACCAAATTCAAGGACACAGACATGCTGGACTTTATAACTATGGTGGCACAATAGGTAATTCCTATAATCAACACCCCTCTACAACTGGAGGCACTGGCGGTACGGATGCTCACAGTAACGTCCGTGACCCCACTTCAGACGGAACAAATGGCGCACCTCGCACTGGCGTAGAAACTAGAGTTCGTAATACTAACCGAATGATAATCATTAAATTCTAAGAGGTGATCATGGAAATTTATAACTATGTAGAAAGTACAGGTGAATACATTAGCACTTCTACAGCCTCTCCAAACCCTATGGAAGATGGTCAATTCCTAGTACCAGCTAATGCAACAACAACTGCGCCCCTTAGTGCAAGGGAAGGTTACGCTGTAGTTCTAACGGGTTCAGAGTGGGCCTACATTGAAGACAATCGGGGCGTTGCTTACAATGTGAGAGAAGAAGTAACTGTGGAATCTCTAGGTGCATTAGCTACGGGAATAACTAAAGTAGCAGTTGCATTTACGGATGCGGAGATAGCATCTAACACCCAAGCAGAACTCAACGAAACCAGCCAAGCATACCTAAACAGTACCGATTGGTACGTCACTCGCCATGCAGAAACAGCAGAGGCAGTGCCAGAAGCGATAACTTTAGCTAGGGCAACAGCTAGGGCAGCGATTGTATGACCATAGAGTACAGAGGCGAAACCTTCTCTGGCTACAACAAGCCTAAGCGTACTCCTAAGCATCCTACAAAGTCACACGTAGTACTAGCCAAAGAAGGATCTGAAATTAAGATGATCCGCTTTGGTGAGCAGGGTGCAAGCACAGCAGGTAAGCCCAAGGCAGGTGAGTCAGATAAGATGAAAGCCAAGCGTAAGTCCTTCAAGGCTAGGCATGGTAAGAACATTGCTAAGGGTAAGTTAAGTGCAGCATACTGGGCAGATAAGGTGAAGTGGTAATGGCAAAAGCTAAGTATAGAAAGTAAGAGGAAGTTGTTATGAAAAAAGGTTATCACAAAATGCCAGATGGAACTATGATGAAAGATTCAGATCATTCTAAGTCTGGATACAAGCATGGTGGTATGGCTAAGAAGACTATGGGTTATGCCAAAGGTGGCATGGTAAACTGTGGTGCATCAATGAAGCCAACTCAAAAGTCTAAGTAATGTGGTTAATTATGTTAGCCACAATGATTGCCAGTGGTGAACCTCAAGTACCCATGATAATGTCCAGCTACAGTACATTAGATAACTGTAGAAAAGAGTTATTACGTGTAGGTACGATAGGAGGCTACGAGCCTGTGGTTAGCCCTATGGTTGGGTATTCAGTAGTTAAAGTAGAAGCTGAAAAAACTACTACAGTCTTTTGTGTTAAAGATATGAGAGGCATTTAATGTGGTCTAGCCCTTTAGAGCTATACCCTATACACGTAGCTCCTACCCTTGCACCTGAAGGTCAGAGGCTATTAATTGAACCTACCACCCACACAGTAAATGCAGAGTACCTCGTAGTGCAACCATCTAGGGAGCCTTATGGGATTCCCCAAGAATACACAAGGAGGGTATGGATATGTTAGCGGAACTAGCCATTGCGAATGCTGCCTTTCAAGTTATTAAACAGACCCTATCTAATGGTAAAGAGATAGCAGATGCTGGTTCAGCTTTAACCAAGTACTTTAGCGCAAGTCAATCTATTCAGCAGAAAGCTAAGATGGGTACAGGAGATGTACTAGCAGCTTACCAAGCAAAGCAAGCGATAGAGAGGCAAGAAAAAGAACTAGAGTTTATGTTAAATAAACAAGGACTTCTTGGGTACTACAAGTATCAGCAATTCAGAGATGAGTTTTTTAAGAAGCAGAAAACAGAAGCAGCAAGACAAAGAGTAAGAAACAAAAAGATAAAGAGTAATGTAGAAACAGGTTTTTTAGTAACGCTACTAACTATGCTTTTTCTAGCTGCATTTGTCGGTGTGTTAATTTATATAAAAGGGACTTTGTAAAATGAATGAACGTAAGTTAACACAGGAAGAAAAGAATGAGATAGCGGAACTGGCTGCTGATAAAGCCTATGATCGTTTCTATCTTGCTGTAGGTAAATCTGTAACTAAGAAACTTATGTGGATAATTGGTGCAGGTGCTGCAGCTATTTGGTTATTCATGGAAGGTGGTATGTTTAAGTGACTATATGCAAAATATGTGGATCACATGATGTTGAATCAGGACATAAGGTGTGTAGAAATTGTTCCAAGGGGAAGTGATACATGAGTTTTAAACTAGGTAAGAACAGTATTAATAATTTGGCAGGTGTAGATGGAAGACTTATTGCAATTGCGGATCTCGCTATTACGCTTTCTAATATTGATTTTGGTATTCCTAGCACTGGTGGCTTGCGATCAACCGAGGATCAAGCCAAGCTGTTTGAAGATGGAGTATCCAAAGCAGATGGGGTCAACAACAAGTCCTACCACCAATCAGGAAAAGCACTTGATGTGTACGCTTACGTTGACGGGAAAGCTTCTTGGGATAAATTACATCTAGCACTCATAGCATCTTCAATGCTACAGGCATCAGCCCAGTTAGGTTATAAACTAAAGTGGGGTGGGCTGTGGAAGTCATGGCAAGATATGCCTCACTTTGAACTAAAGGATTAACTATGAGTTTCTTAAGTTTCTTAAACCCCATTGCGAGTATTGGTAAGACATACTTAGAAGGTAAGAACCAAGTAGCTAAAGCTAAGTCAGCAGCAGCCATTGTAGGAATACAGGCAGACGCTGATGTTAAGACAGCAGGGGCTAGGGCAGCTAACAAGTTGGCTGATGATGGACAGACACAAGATTTTAATTTAGATCTAGTAGCTATGCAGCAAATGGACAAGTCTTTTTTAGACGAGGTTATGATTGCCCTACTACTAGTTCCTATAGCAGCATCCTTCTTAGGGTATCAAGCAGAAGTTACAGCAGCATTTGAATCCTTTGCTGTTATGCCTGATTGGTATCAGTACTTAGTTATCGGTGTATACGTAGTTAAGTTTGGTATGCGTGGGTTACTTACAAAATTAGTATCAGGGAAGTTAGGTGGTATTAAACTAAAATAGTGTTTGACATATCTTAATCTATATGCTACTCTAGTGAAACCCCCACCCCCCGTGATACATATAGAATATATACTATAAGGTTACCACACTCTCAGTGTCTACTTCCCTTCCTAATCAATACAATCAATAAGAGAGTCTATATATATGCCTCAACAACAATTTACAGGTTACAGTGATGATCAGAAGAAGCGTATAGCTTCTAAGCTGGGGCATACAGGTGACATGGAGCAGTTTGAAGATTACTTAAATGGCAATCCTAATGCTATGAGTAAGTTTAATTCTTTGAATGGTGCTGTTACTAAACGCTATGCAGTGGGTGGTGCGGTTACACCTCCAGAAGGTATAGTCACTACTGCTGACTCTACACTAGGCCAAACAACTTTGAATCAAAGCTTACAGCCAAGGCTACCTACAGGTTCTGTTGCACAAGTGTCTGCTACTGGAACTACCCCTGATCAAAATGTTAGTACTATAGGTACTTCTATATCCCCTACTTCCCCTACTGCTGCCGCTACCAATGCGGTTTCTACACAGGCTGTAGCACCCACCACTGCTGGAACTAGTACTGCTACTACAGCAACTACAGCACCTGCTGTGGTTACTTCACTGTCTGATGTCAATGCGGCTAAAGGAACTATTGCTGAGAATGCAAAGATAGCTGCGGCACAACAGGTGGGTACATCAGTAAGCACCTTAGATGCTGCACAAGGAACTGCTGTTCAAGTAGAGGGCGCACCCACACGTACTCTTGAAGGTGGCGAGTTAGTTAATCCTGTTGCAGATGCAGCTAAGGCAGCAGCCTTTACTGAAACTATTACAGCAGCACAAGCAGATCCATCTTCACGGGCTACTGTACAAGGGCAGCTTGCTACCTTGATGACCTCCTTTGATGAAGGTAGTACACCAGCATGGGCAGCAGGGGCTATGCGTAACGTGACTGCACAGATGGCTGCCCGTGGTATTGGTTCATCTAGTATGGCAGGTCAGGCACTCATACAAGCAGCTTTAGAGTCTTCTTTGCCTATCGCTACTGCTGATGCACAGACGTATGCCTCCTTTGACATGACTAACCTTAATAATAGACAACAGAGATCCATGCTGGCTGCACAACAACGTGCAGAGTTTATGGGCATTGAATTTGACCAAGCATTTCAGTCACGGGTTAGAAATTCTGAGAAGGTAAGTGCTGTAGCTAACATGCAGTTTACCGCAGACCAGCAGATTGCTATGGAGAATGCTAACATAGCTAACACAACTAACTTGGCTAACTTAACTAACAGTCAAGCAATGGTTATGGCAGAAGCAGCAGCATTGTCACAAGTAGACATAACTAATTTAAACAATAGACAGCAAGCACAAGTACAAAATGCAAGGTCATTCCTAGATATGGATATGGCTAACCTAGCAAATGAACAACAGACTATTGTGTATAAGTCCCAAGCTCGTATTAATAGTATGCTTAGTGATGCTGCGGCAGAGAATGCTAGTCAGCAGTTTAACGCTAAGTCAGAGAATCAGACAGATCAGTTCTTTGCTAATCTACAAGCAGACGTAGCCAAGGCTAACGCTATGCAAACTACAGCTATATCTCAGTTCAATGCAGGTGAGGTTAATGCAATTAGCAAGTTCAATGCAGAGGTTAAGAATAAACGAGAGCAGTTCAATGCACAGAATAGCTTAGTTATTAATCAGTCCAATGCACAATGGCGTAGGCAGATTGCTACAGCAGACACTGCCGCTATAAATAGAGCCAATGAAGTAAATGCAAAGGCTCTACTAGATATAAGTAATGTAGCTTACAATAACCTATGGCAGGAACATAGGGATGAAATGGATTGGGTATACACTACAAGTGACAATGAAAGGGATCGTATAGCCAAACTAGCCATAACAGTATTAGAAGGTGAACAAGCGGCAAGGGCTGCAGGTATAGCGGCTGATGCTAAGTCTTCTGGAGATTTAGGTAGCTCTATTGTTACGCTACTTACCACAGGATTAGGTGGTACTGTACTTGGTGGTTGGCTTGGAAATGACACACCTGCCAAGAAAACTGCATAATAGGAGATACATTTTGAAAATAGCAGCACAGGCATCACGTAGATTAGAGCCATTACTTAAGAAGGATAGAGTTGTTATCCCAGATACAGGTTTAATGGGTGGCAGAAAAACGAAACAACAAGAAGACGAGGATACAGTACAGAACCGAGTAGCTGGTTATGTCAGTAGACTACGTAATAAGAGGCTTTAAAAATGGATCAACAACTATTCGATGCCCCCATTCCTGGTCAGTCATTAACAGGCGAGGTGGGAGCATACCCTTGGGAACAGCCACCCCAATATAATACAGTGGAAGAAGTATTAGATTACTACTTGCCTAAACTTTCAGACATGGACTCTAGTATAGAACTCTATGAAAGTATTGACGAGGGAGTACCCATTACTGCTGCTGTGGATTTACTTCTTACTGTGGGCAACATGCAGGGTTCACATACATTAGATGTGTCCACCTTAGCTGCTCCTGTGCTAGTTGAGTTCATGACTAACGTAAGTGACAAATTAGGTATTAAGTATAAAGTTGGTACAGAGAAACAATCTACTATCAGTAAGAAACAGATTAGCAAAGCAATGGAAGACATTGGTTCTAGTTACATGGACACCGAAGTAGAAGAAAAAGAAGAGCCTATAGAAGCTGTAGAGGCTGCACCAGAACAAGGATTAATGGCTCGGAGGGAAGTGTAATGGGATTTAATTTTAGTGCCTTTGTTGGCGGTGCTGCAAAAGGATTGGCAGATGTAGTTACAGAACAACGTAAAGACTTTGATAGTCGTACAGATAAGTACTTGGACTTTAGCATCTCCCGTGGGTTAGATGTTATGGACGAGCGTAAGAAAGAACGCAAAGATTTAATGTTCCTTGGTCGTAACCTCAAGCAACGGGGACTGTCTGATGATCAAGTTAGTTTAGTACTAGATACTGGTCTTGCTGATGGGCAAGCTTTCTTGAAGTCTGTACAAGATAAAGAAAGTAAGACAGGGAAATCAGTAGACATTAATGCATTAGTAGGTGTAACTGGCGATAAGCCTACAGGCATGGCATGGGAAGACTACTTGGACAAAGCAATCATGGGTACATATGCCACGGGAGATCCCTACAAGTCTATGCCTGTAGTTAAAGACACTAGCATACTTGGTGGTATGTTTAGTGGGGGAGATGAAGCACGTAAGCAAGCAATACATAGTCGTGCAAATCTAGCAGGAGGATCTACGGGTCAGGATGTTGGTAATATTCTAGCTGCATCTAACAATGAAGTTCAGTATGACCGAGATGTAGTGGCTCAAGGCTTTGTACGCATGGCAGGTGACGTTGTTGCAATATCTAATTTGCAAAGTGCTGTTGTCAGTAGGGAAAATACTACAGCAAACACAGCCTCTTTAAGGCAAGCAACATCACAGGGTTCAACTGAATTTGAATGGAAACAAAAAGACGAGGCCATTGCGGATTTAGGAAGAAAAGCTAAATCTATAGGGCTTAAATATCAGTTAAGAGATAGCGGCAAAGACTTAAAGGCGCAACTAGACTACAACCTTCAAATACTAGCAGCAAACGCTAGGGATGCAGGTTCACCTACTAGCTACCAAGAGCAGCAAATTTTCATAGCTAATGCAATTAGTAAGGAATCAAATTCTTTAGACCCCAATATTGGTGAAATAGCTAGGCTAGAATCTGAATTATTATCTTCTCAGACAAATGCTGCCATCTATTTTGGAGCGCAGAGAAGTGATGATGCTATTAAAGGTGTTACACATTCTACACTAAGGCAGCTATACAATGATCTTGTTGTTAAAGAGATTGAAAAAATATATCCAGCAGGGGAGGATGCCATACACAAGTGGTCAATTAACCCTGATGGTAGTCGCCAACTAAAACTTAATGACAAAGCCACTGATGATCATATAGCAGTATTTGAAAATGCTAAATTGACAGCGTATAACTCATGGAATGCGCTTATGTCAAAGCAGGGAATAGATACTATGGCTTATCAACTGCTTAAAGGTGCGCTTGACCCTGTTGATAGACAAGACGGGCTAGTAGGTGCAACACCTTCTGTCCCTGAAAATGAAACTAGAGAAGAAAAGATGGCTAGGTTGCAATCCGAGATGGATGAACTTATAGCGCAAAAAGCTGCTGATGCGGATTCAGAGAATGACTCTACGGGATTTCAACAGAGTACTAGTGCAGTAGTTACCCCCAATGCAGTAGTTACCCCCAATGCTGATGCTACTACTGATGCTACTACTGATGCTACTACTGATGCTACTACTGCTACTGCTACTGCTACTCCTGCTGCCTCTACTACTATAGATATTAGCCCTCAGGATCTTAAGGCCGCAATAACAAATGACAAGTTAGACCTACAAGCTAAGTATAGGGTAACAAATCAAAATGGTACATCAGGGGTATACACTGGTAGACAATTGGCAGACGATTATAACAAGGCAAATAAGACAACCAAAGCTAAACCTGAGGCAGGGTTCTTAGGAAAAGCCATAGAAGATAAGGCAGTTCCTGCTATAGTTAAGGCTGCTAAAGCAACAGCAAATGCATTTTCGGGATTGATTAATTTTGATCCCATAACTTCTGCTGCCGAAAGTAAGTTAGCACCTTATGTGTATAAAAAGCCGATAGAGGAAGCAGCGTTTAACTCAGGCAACAAAACCGCTAAATCTAGTATCATACTCAGTTCAACGAAAGCGAAGATTGCTATATTCAAAGAGGGCAGGGCTAAAGAAGCTGCTAACCTTCTAGCAGTGCTTTTGAATTTTGATGTAACAGACTTACGGGATGCTACTCAAGACAAACATATGGCAAACATTGCAGACCTACGTGCGTTCATAGCTAAGAGTAAAAAATAATGGCAAGTAACTTAAGGCAGAGTCCGTTAGAAGAGGAAGATTCATTCTTTCCTAGCTTTACGGGGGAAGAAGTAATACTTGAAGATGAAATAATTCCAGAGGAAGAAGTTGCTGAGGAAGTTGTTGAAGACGAAAATGCATTCTACCCTAGCTTTACCGATGGGGTAGAGACTGACCTTGCAGAATCAATACCTATGGAGGCAGTTGAAGAGGATACATTTTACCCTAGCTTTGATAGTACACCTCCCAAAGAAATAGGTGAGGACTTCTTGGGAGATACTGCCAGAGACAAACTAGAAAAGGTTGATGTTATAACCAACAAGTTCTTTGAGTTACCTGCTGTTCAGAATAGTATCCAACAATATCTTGTAGGAAGAGATGGTAAGTCAGGTGCTAGACAAGCTGACGAATCAGAAGAGGACTACGCAGAAAGATACTTCACTCACATGAGGTGGCTAGAGACTAACCTATACTCTACAGGTACAGGTATTTCATGGCTAGGTCAGGCTAAGGGAGAGAAAGGGGAAGCGGCTAAAGATAACTTTGCTGCCCTATACACTGCCTATAAAGAGATGCCTGGGGCTTTCTCTGAAGGTGGAGGTGATGCTTGGAGTGCTGTACAAGACTACATCTATGCCTCTGTACTAGACCCCACTAACGTGGCTACCATAGGTGCTGGACTAGGCTTAAAGATTGTTGGTGGTCGTATGGTAGGCCAGATACTTCTACGTGATGCTATCAAAGCTAACGCAGGTAAGCTGGCACTGTCTGGTGCTACTGATACTTTGGTAGGTGCTATTCAAGAGGGTGCCTTACAGACAGTACAGCAACGTGCTGACATGATAAAAGAGAAAGATTGGCGCATGATTGCTGCTATGGGTGTTCTTAGTGGTGGTTTAGGCTCCGCATTTAACGTGGCTAGTCTAAAGCAGGGTGCTAATAATGTAGACTACCAGACTAGCCTTAAGAAGGAGCTATCTGAAAGGAGAGTAGAGCAGAATAGTAGGTCGGCTACTGTAGACATACAAGCACAGATAGCTGCGGAGTCTTTTGCAGAGGGCATGGGTAAGAGACAGACTATATTTGACCCAGTGAGGGCAAAGGAATTACTAGCAGGTGATACACCATCTGGTGAAATGGCAGAAGCCATACTAAAGAATGCTACCAGTAAAGAAGCACTTCAAATGGCAGGTAAACTAATGGAAGTTGTTCCTGATTTAAGGATTATGGATAATGAAAAACTTTCTGATGGGTTACTAGATGTCATAGCTAATGTTATGAATAAGCAGAATATAGAACAGCTTGAGCCTCTATTAGAGGGATCAACCTTAGCTATTAAAGACCTAAAGAGGGTCGTGGACGAGATGGAGGTAACCTTTAAAGAAGTAGGTATTACTAGGGAAGAATTTGCACAGATGACCCGATCCTCCTTTGAAGCTAGTGGAACGTATATGCAAGTTGCATCTGTTATTGGTCGCAATATAACAAAGGCTAAGAATCTAACTCCAGAAGAGATGAAAATGTTTGATCCTAAATTTGCGGAGGACATGGATAACTGGTCTTGGGGTAAGAAACTACTTGAGGGTGCAAAGAATTGGGACAGGAACCGAAGAGCCATTATGACTTCTATGCCTGTTACTACTGTACGTAACGTAGCTAGTGCCAGTGGATACATAGGCTTAGAGACAGGGCAAAGGTTGCTAGTAGAAAGTATATCAGGTATAGGCAGGGCTGCTAAGGCTGCTGCCGTTGGTAATTTCTCTGTTAAGGGTACAGCAGATGGTGTTAAGGATGTAGTTAAAAACTCTTTTAGTCTCTTTTATAAAACAATAATGTATGGAGATAGCAAAGTATTATCTGAGGCTATACTCGCACCTCACCCAAAGCTACAACACATACTACTACGAACCACTAACGAAGCAGGTACTAGTTCACTAGCCTCTGGTGTACGTGCGCTTAACAGTCTTAACATTGCACAAGATCAGTTCATGCGCTCTGGTGTATTCGTGGATAGTATAGAACGGCAGCTTAAGTTAATTGGATTAGATTCAAAGGCTATACTTGCGGCTAACAAGCAGATACCTGCCCCCGTAGTTAAGAGGGCTATTGATGATGCGTTGGTAGCTACCTTCTCTGCACCTGCACAAAGTACTATAGCTAAAACTACTCTGGCGTTTGTAGAGAACCTACCCTTTGTTGCTACTTCTGAGTTTCCTTTTGTTAGGTTTATGATGAACGCTGTAAACTTTCAGTATAAGTATAGTCCACTAAATATTTTCAGCACAGCTAATAGGTATAGACAGTATAAGAAGCTATTACTAGCAGACAATCCAGCATCTGAGCGTTTAAAGAAAGAAGCCGCAGACGAGTTTGGTAGAACTGTAGTTGGTACTGCCGCATTGTACGCAGCAATTAAGTATCGAAAGGAGAACCAAGATACTAGCCCACTATTAATGCGTAATGAAAATGGATCTACTACAAATATAGCAGCACTGTTTCCTCTTCCTGGCTATCTAGTTGTGGCAGACGCAATGGTTAAGTTTCAAGAGGGGCGCATGTCAGAGTTTAGTATGTCAGATTTTGGTCAGGGTATTGTCGGACTACAAAAAGCCCCCTTTGCTGGATCTGCTAGAATGTTCTCTGAACTATCCGACATGGGCGTAGATCAAATGTCCACAGAAGACATGGGAGATATGGTAGGCAAGTGGGTAGGTTCTATATTCGGTCAGTACATGACCCCTGCTAAAGTTGTTCAAGATGTAATGAGTGCTTTCGATGATGAAGAATCCAAGGTACGTGACCCTAACGTACAGACAGGTGAGGGCTTCTTAGATAGGGCCGTTACAAGAACCATAAATGAAATACAAAGGGGCGTTCCATACTGGTCACAGAGTCTACCTACAAAGGCTGACATAACTAGAGGTGGAGATCAGTTGAGTGACTTTGCAATTACTCCACAGCTTATGGGTGTTCAACCCACATCTATACCCACTCAAGTAGAGAATGAATTAGAGAAGTATGGATTTAAGATATGGCAGATGGGGGCTAACACAGGAGATAAGCAGTATGATGGTATTGTAAACAAGTATCTTAGTGGCCCATTGAATGAATTGATTACTAACCTACTTAATTCTGGAGTGTATCAAAATCGTAGCACAGCAGATAAAAAGAAACAACTAGACAAACAAATAACCAAGGCTAAAACTATTGCAAAAGCTTTTGCCACGTATGAAGCGGAAGAGACTAGGGGAGACAGGGGGTTCTCCGCAGTTGAACGGGCTGCTTGGAAAAAAGTGTCTCAGAGGGACAGAGGTATAGCCAATGAAAAATGGCTCATGATTAAAGCACAAACCCCTTCTCTTATACCGAAGAATGGAAATGCTTCATCTACTATAGAAGAGGATAGGATATTTTCTATAGGTGTCAAGATTGCTAGAGGATTAAAGTAATGGATAGGGAAGACATATACAACGCAGAGATGAAGCCCTACGCTGAAAGCCTTAAGAAAGAAGGTTGGGGTATGGGTCTGGATGATGTAGTAGCTGGTGCAGATGTTGTAGCAGATACAGTGTCAGGTTTCTTTGGCCCTGCCATAAGTGGTGCTATGTCTCTAGTAGATCAAGCGGTGTCTGGTGATAGCCTTGAAGAACTAAAGAAAAGGAAAGATCAGTATGGTGATTGGCTTAACTATGAGCCTCGTACTGAGAAGGGTGCGGCTGCTGGTGAGTACATACTTGGCAAGGTAGGTGAAGGTATAGGTGCAGGTATAGACTTCTATAAAGAAAACAGAACAGAGAACATGGCACTAGTGCAGGACATCATAGTTCAAGCGGCAAAGAATGGCTATGATACCTTGTCTGACGAAGCAAAGTTTACGTTAGAGAATGTGCTGGATGCTAGTGAACTTATACCTCTTATGAAAGCTAAGAAGATAGCCAGTATAGGTACTCCTAATACAGATGTAGATGCCATAACCCCTGAGGCACTGAGTAGTATTCTAAACTCTGCCGAGAGTAACATGCAGCTTGCCACAGCAGGTGCCAAAGCGGTTGATGCCCCATCACCAGCAGCTACTATGCAGAAAGTTGTTGATGAACCACCTGTTAGGTCTGCTACACCCACACCAGAAGTCCTAGACGCAGAGGTAGACGAGCGTTTACAGCAAGTAATCAAACAAGACCCAACCATTAGAAATCTATCTGACTACGAGGGTGGCATACATGATGGGTTCATAGCACCTGATAAATCTTTATCCCACCTAATGCGTAACAAAGAAGCAGAGTTCCAAGTGTTAAAATTTATGGCACAGAGGAACGATGATTTAAAAGATATACCCATTATTGTTTTAGAGCAAGCATTAACTAAGTTCAAACGTCCTAAGGTTACTGCGAATAACATTGATGATGCTTATAGATATTATAAATTAATAAAGGATCGTGCCGTAGTAGGTAGGTATAACGCATCAAGAAAAGACTATAGTGATAAGACAGGTAGCCTTAGAGGTTACGAGGAAACACTAGAAGGTCGTACCTTGTATCCCATACATAAGTTTTCAGATGCTCAGGGCAACATAGACCTAGAGAACCCACGGCTTAAAGCAAGTAAGGAACCATCAGATTTTGACGAGTGGAGTCCTGACAATCCCAACCACACAGATCGGGTAGGTCTAGTGGAGGATGTGCTTGAAGAATTTGGTGGGTACTATCGTAGCATGGACTTGAATGACCCCAGTGCAGCAGCAGAGATGGCAGCATTATTAAAGAGTGAAGCCAAAGCGTATAAAAGGATGCAGAAGAAGTATGCCAATAGACCTGACGTAGAAATACTTAAAGGGGAAAAGGATTGGTCTGTAAATCAAAAGAATAAAGCGGCTGATAAAACTAGGGAAGGTGGTGACAGAAAGCTTCTAAACACACAGGATTACTATGAGTCTAAAGTAGATGATGAAGGTGTATTTTATGGTACGCCTCACCAAGAATTGGGAATAGGGGCTAGTTCTTTTACTGACAGCCCTAACTTCTTAGGCTATCAAGAAGCATTCGGTGGAAGGAATCCTGCTAACGTATACTATGATACTATGAATGCGGCTGACTACCACTACTCCTCTAGCAATATGCCAGCAAAAGTATACGATGATACAGGACTAGACAATGCTACAACCTCAGGATTAAGAGAGGGAGCAAAAGCTAGGTACTTTGACTTGGGTGTCACAGGTGGTGAAGGCTATCGTGCTACAAGGCTACCCCAAAGTATGCACCTTGAAGGTGAGTCAGCTATCACAGAAGCAAACAAGATGAACTTAAAGAATATAAGTGATAATCCTGAGATGCTAAAGCAATATGCTGATACAGTGGATGATCAGTTTAGATTCTCAGGTACGGAGTCAGTAAATAAGTATGGGTTAAAGGATAGTAGAACTGATAGTATGCTGAATCCTAGTATGAAGACATCCAGAAATAATGAAATGTTTAACCCCGATGAAGACAGGGGCTATGCTGGTTTAGAACCACTTACTGTTAAGGGGGGTGATAATACTAAGATGATAAGGATGATAAACCTTAAGGATCACTTTAATGTAGATTGGGAAGTGGACGATACACAGACACGTATGCGTAAGATTACTCAGGCTATTAATGATGTAGGAAAAAATCATGGATTGCAGACAGCTAGGGTAGATGCACCTAACCCCACTCGCAGTAAACCTTTGCCACCTCAAATGGCTAATGCTGCTTACAAAGAATGGAAACTTGCACTGCAAGAAGTTGCAGGTACTATAAAGAACAACAAAGGTAGAGGATCAAGAGGTGCTTATATTGGTATGCTGGATCAGTTAACAGGGGGTAGTTTACCTAGAAGTGACGCTAATGTGTCCGTAGCTTTAGAGTATTTGGCAGAGTCACTGCCTCCAGCAAAGGCAGACCTCATAAATAAACTAGCGGTTAAACTAAAGGATCTGAAACTAGCCAAGCCAGGCCGACACGCTAGCAATAAAACAGCAGTTAACTATAAAGAGAATAGACTACCTGCCGCCAATGCAATCAAGGAACTGACACCTAAGTTTGATGTTGGTGGTTTAGTACCTAAAGAGAAATCCATTTGGGATATTGTTTAATTAATAAGGAAAGTAATTATGCCAGTAGTCGTACCATTAATAGTAGCAGCAGCACCCGTAGTAGCCCGATACATTGCCTCAAAAGGAATTGCTATGGCTATTAAGAAGTTCACTAAGAGATCCATAACAGCAGCGAAACAGGCAATAAAGAATGAGAAGAGGGCACTTCAGAAACCTAATGAAGGCCAGAAGACTAATTATGAAATAGGTAGGCACACACAAACCTCTGGTCGTATGAAAAACACGGGTCGCAAAGAAGCGGCTGTGGTTGGCGGTGCATTATATGTTGCAGATAAAATTGCAAATAGGAAGAAGCCTGTTAAGGTAGGCCCACCAACCAAAGGTAAGTCAGAGAAACCTACTTCTCCTGTTAATAAAGGAATGTCTCCTTTTGAAAAAGCATTTGCAGCAGCGAGGGTCAAAGGGGTTAAAACATTTCCGTATAAAGGGGATGTGTACAACACCAAATTAAAAACTAAGGTTAAACCTAAGAAGAAGTAAACTCCACCCAAAGAAAAGCCCCAAAGCTCTTGACAGCAATGGGGCTTTTTACTGTCTAATCCTTGACAGTACAGTAGTACAATGCAATACCTATGCCACTAAGGGATTTCACATGCACCTCCTGCACATGCTGCCTCACCTGATAGGTCAGTCTCGTCCTCCGCTTCTATCACCTTAGTCAGATCAATGCTATTAAGACTACTCTCTAACATATTGAATCGTTCTTCTGTGATGTCCTCAAAGGGAGCTTGCGTATATGTACCTCCGTTGTATGGTAGTACCGCAATACCATTGAAGGTGTTACGATTCTTCCACATCCACTCGCCTACGTCAGGCCATTCATCATCCTTGACAGAGATAGTGCAGCTTACGTTGTGTGAGTTCTGCCCTTCTCTATGGCCTACCTGAACCCAATCTGTGTTGAATAGACGTACACGTTCCAGTAGATCTAACGCATTCTCAGTGCGTAGTATGGAGCCTTCAGGAGCCTTCTGGGGTATCTCTACTACAGCCTGATGATATGGGTTAAAGTACTCGTCCTCTATTAACTCAGGGTGGTGCTTGGCTAGGTGTTGATAGAGTGCTTCATTCTTTCCTAGTCTCTGTCTACGAATGTAATAATCATTATGCCAAGCATGGATGCCACTACTTGTACCAAGTACGCAACTAGAGGTGCCTGATGGCTTGACAGTAGTACACCTAGCACTGACATTAATATTAAGAAGGCCAGCAACACGCTCATTCTCTTCTTTAACAATCTCAGCCGCTTCAGCGAGGTCATAGGATAGTATAACGCCAGAGCCAATTCCAGTTTGACCGACTCCAATAAGAGCATCACGCTCCGTGGCCTCTTTCCATACATCCCTGAGATAATGGAAGTCAGTGTATCCAGCTTGCAGCGTACCGATAAGAGCAGCCGCTTTAGATCTTTCATTCAAGTCCTCCTGTGAGGTTATGTCACTTACGTTTAGCTCAACTAAATTGCAGAACTGGTATGGGCGTAACCCGATTTCACAACATGGATTTGTCCCCCAATCTTTATCATTACTGAAGTAGACCCCAGGCTCACCTGATCCGCTAGCCTCAACACGATCCCACAACTTAAGGAAATCATCCTTGGTAGCACGATGCCGTAGGATAACAGCACTGTTGTTAGCACGACCACGCTGAGGGTTGTCTACGTACCACTCACCTGCCTTACTGGACATCATATCAAGATCATCCATGCTGAACAGGGAGATCAATGCTGCCCTACGTATGCCACCTGCAAGTACTGCATCTGCAATGTAACACATAAGGTCATGCACTTCTAATGTACTAAGGTTACGGCCTAGTGCATTGTCTAGCACCTTAGTTAGTTGATGAATACAATCCTTCAATGGCTGAGGGCCAGGTGCCTTACCACCAGAGGTAATCAACATAGCACCCTTGGGGCGTATGTCACGATAGTCAAAGTCTACCTGCATCTGTCCGTGGAAGTAAGACTCCATCAGTACCTTCACTGCGTCTGCCCAACCTTCAATGTTATCTGATACTAGGAACCTACGCTTACGCTTCTTAGGGCCACGCACTTCAGGTAGCTGAGTAACGTGGTGACGCTGTACTGAATAGCCTACACCTGTGCCACCTAGTAGTAAGAACATAGTCTCGCTAAAGGCTTCAACCTCTGACACTGGTAGGTAAGCACAGTTAAAGATTCGGTTAGGTGCTAACTCTATAGGTGCGCCACCAAACTGTAGTGAGCGCATAGATGGTAAGGCTTTCTTCTCATACACAAACTTGTATGCATCTTCAATGTCTTCAACCATGTGAGGATACTTACGCATGTGCATTTCTTTGTTACGGGTGACTAACTCTTCCCATGTTTCCCTACGCTGTAGGGCTGGTACGTACTTAGCGTACTTAGAGAATACTGTTATGTCACTCAGTATTTGATTTGATGTTTCCATAGTGTGCCTTTAGTTCTTTATGTACATTAGTGCGAATACTACTAGGAGAGTTACTGTTACTGCGTACTGCATTTTTGTGTCCTTCAAGTTATAGGGTCATATAGTTATACTGATTTTAGGATAAAAGTCAAGCACTATTTACCTCATTAAAGTTCTTCATGAAGTGTTCCATCTTACTCTCATAAGTATAGGCAAAGTCATTCTCTAGCAGCCAATCCTCCATGCATCTACGTGTACCATTCTTACGCTTCTGTGCGCCAGGAAGTGCTACGTTCTCTGAGTGCAGTACAAATACTATGACAGCCATTGGGTTTGATCTACGCACATGAATGTACTTGTCCATTTCATGTCGTGTTCTGAATCTCCCCTTGACTTCAAACCATACGTTACCCATCACCCCATCGGGTGTGTACTTCCTATTCTCTACGACCTCATAGTCCACCTTGATGGGTTCGTAAGCTATATCCTTCATAGGGCCATCAGCAAACAACCTAAACTCTAACCATGATCGGTAAGGCTTAGGCTGGTCACGATTCATGGCAAGGTAATCACTCCATGATTGGTAAGGTTCTGGTGGTATGACCTTACACTTTAGTCCACAGGTTTTACCTAGTATGCTAGGCGTTACCTTGCGGTGCTTAGGTTTCTTCTCCTTCTTAATAGGGTATCTCATACTAGGTTATCCAGTAGCTTATTGATATACCAACGGCACTTCTCTAGGTTAGTACGTGCATCCTGCTTCTTGTTAGCCCTCCATGTGTACTTGATTATGTTGCCTTTGCAGAAACCTTGAAACTCTTCTGCACTTAATGCTGAATGTATAGCGTCAATGCATTCTACTCCACTAACCCCCTCCGACTTATAGTGGTTGGGATGATTAACTAAATCCTCTAGTGCATCATCAAGGTTAGCCGCTAACTCTGGTACTACATTCATTACCCTTCCCCCTCACATTTAGTGTTAAAGTTAAGTGTTATAACATTACCAATCGTGCTGGTTACTTTAGCTCTAGCATCAGTAAAAGGTTTCTCTTCCTCTTCTAATACTGAAGTACCCAAGCCCTCTTCCTCTATTAAGTTGTGAGTGTATTCTTCTAGCATATCATCAAAGTCAGGGTTATCATTACAGAATGAGAGTAACGCAGCCATCTTATATGCTAAGAACATGTATCTAGCGTGGGTATCATCCGATATATTAGGCATGAGGTTACTGAACACAGAAACTTCCATAGTGCCGTAGGATTCATCATCCTCCGTACCTTCTGTAGGACGTACTAATACACCGAAGTCATTCTCCGTCATGTCAATCATGCTGCTTCCTCTACTATGTGAATGTAGTTAACCATTGCAGGAACCTTAGCCTTAGATGGTATGGATGGGCGTTCTACTAAAGTCTCCCAACACTTGTACTTGTGCTGGCAGAAGCCGCACTCAATACCTAGCTTTAGGTTACCTGTCTCTACCTTACGGAATGTTTCTTTGATAGGTTCATAACATCTTTCAAAGTCTGCATCATCTACTATACGATTAGCCTTAGCCTCTAGTATATCTAACTCCGCTTGCATATCAATGCCGTCAGCAGTTATAAACTTGAACTGACCATTTGCTTTGTTGATAACTATCCAACCACCTGCGTCTAAGTCTAACGCCTTACTGTACCCTACTAGCTGTCCTACATAACCAAAGGAGTCATGATCCTTAACAGTAGCAAAGTCTATCCACTTGTTTGCATAAGCCCACGGACTACAGGATTTAATATCCCATACAGCACCATCAATGATAAGGTCAGGCGTACCATTGATAACATGCTTACCTAAGTTAAGCTTTAAGTGTTCACCATCCTGCCATATTACACCAGCCTCAGTGAGGATACCTTTCATGATCGCTTCAACAAGATCACCGAGGATCATGTTAATCAAGAAGCTGTTTGGAAAAGGTAAAGCATCTGTTGGCTGGTTCTTATCAAACCAAAGCTGGCAATAAGAACGACCTATGTTTGACATACGCAACCTAAAGTCTGGGTTACGCTTGTCTACGAGTTGCTTTTCTAACGCTAATTTAACATCGTTAACCATGAAGTCAAGAACAGGGCGGCTCATGCCACCCTCTCCTGCCACTACACTATTAAGATATTTTTGTACCATTAATTCGTGTATGTTCATGCTTACTCCACATCTATAAACTCATTAACTAGACTTTCATCTGCACTGTTCAAAGTCTCTACCGCTTTGGCAGTGAACTCTGAGTTGATGTAGTCATTGTACTGGGTTATCCATTCATTACTGTCACGGAACATCTGCATAAGATGCTCTGTAATAGGTAAGTCGGATGCCCAATCAACGTCTACCTCAGGTACAAAGTAGGACTGACCATTATTCATCTTGCGTTCTAGTCCCTTCACATTAATACTATGCTGAACAAACGAACGGCCTTTATCAAATAGTCGTTTAAACATTTCCTCAAAGGTCTTGAATGCCTCACGATTATCTACCTCCCAGATAAATGGTGTAGTAGGTACATCAATAGGGTCACCCTTCTCATTGACTGCCCCGACCATATCAATCTCGCCAAACAATACACGTACACGCTTAACGGACTTGATAAGATCCTTAGTTTCCTGTGGTACTGAGTTCCAATCCTCAATGAAACCATTAGGCTTGCCGCAGTTGAAGCCACCATCAGTGTCCTTTAAGTCTGCGTTAAGATCATCATTCATTAAAGTCTTAACATAGCGGCTGTTAGCAGGGTCAGATATGTAACGCTTGTACATAAGACTCTTAACGAAGAGGGCTAGGTTAGCCTCTGGTGCATACGCAAATGATCCGTCTGGCATTTCCAAACGATACTGACCTGCCTCTACTACCTCCATCTTTTTCTTCTTGCCATCAATATCAACGACACCCATCAACGGGGTATGCCACATACGTAGACGGGGCAGCTTGTTCTTAGAACCACCCCCCTTTGACATGTTAGACATACCTGTTAGGCGCATTAACTCTTCTTGACTTACTTGATTTAAAGCTACTTCACTCATACTATATTCCTCTTTGCTATTAGCAATCTACTTGATCTAACCAGTTGTTACCCATCTTAGCTTCTAGTGATAGAGGTAAGTTGAAATCAATATCCCACAGCTTATTTACTGTGCTTACTAACTTACTCTCTACTTCAGTTACTACTGCCAACATTTCTGTCTGCTCGTCAGGGTGTACATCTATCACCATACTATCATGAACTGTATTAACTATGCAAGATATTAGACCTCTCTCTTTCATCGTTTCCTCCATCATCAGCAGTGCAACTGGCACTATATCTGCCGTAGCAAATGACTGAACTGGATAGTTTTTTATCATGGTAAAGTTAGTTACTGTACCATCACGCCTTCTTGACACATCAGGAAAAGCAAACTGCCTACCTGAAGGTGTTGTAATCTTCCTCTCTGACAAAGCCTCTGTTGCTAAACGCTTATGCCAATCACATATACCCTGATACTTATGCATGAAGTGAGTATAATACTCTGCCTCTGCTGGTGTACGCCCATAGCCTGATGCTCCATACAACGGGGCAAAGGTATGCATCTTAGCATTCTGTCTGCCTGTTGCCTGTCCTGCATTAGTTATAATGTCTGCCGTGTATTGGTGTACATCAAATCCTTCAATGACTTCCTTGATAGCTACCTTATCCTGAGATAGGTACGCAGCTACACGAAACTCTAGCTGCCCAAAGTCAGCCTCCATTATCTTGCCACCCTTCCATCGTGATATGAACACACGCTTAACAGGGAAAGTACCACCCCTTGGCATGTTCTGCATGTTAGGGTTACGACCTGACAGCCTAGCTGTAGATGTAATGTGCTGAGTTAGCTGTACATGCAGCATACCATCTGCCTTGGTGTACTTCTCTATGCCACCTACAAAGGAGGATAGGTATGATTCAATAGCGTTAAGTCTACGCAGCTTCTTTAAGAAGTTACCCTCACGCTCCATGCCCTTGCCTCTAGCTGTAGCCTCAAGTGTCTCAAGGATTCCCTTACCTGTACTGAAGCCACTAGCACTAGCCCATGTAGCCTTGGGTGGTGTGAACTTAAGGCCAGCCAGTTCTTTAGTGTTCTTTAGTATATACCCCTTACGATCACAAGCCTTGCAGATGTTCTTGTTCTTACGGGGTGTACCCTTCTTAGTAAGATGCTGAACCATGCCAGTGCCATTGCATATGACACACTTGCTAGCCTTAGTCTTATAGACAGGGCCACACTGAGACTTCATAGCATCCTTGAATGCAGAGTCAGACATGAATACGTTAACACTCAAGGCCCACAACTTCTTATCTACAGGCTTACGGGAGAACACCAATGCGGATAGCTGCTCTGGTGAGTTAATGTTTAGTGGTGCATCACCCATCAGCTCAGCTACGAACTCATTTAGTTCCTCTGATAGTTCAGCCCTCTCTTCTTCAAACTCAGTCTTTACTTTGTTCAACTCTACCATGTCTACCTTGATGCCTCGCTTATAGATCAGTGCCAGTTCATAGCAAGTATCCATAGTAAGATCTAGTACAGACTGCATACTACTGTTCTCGTCATTGGCAAACCTTGCCATCTGTTTCTTGTAGACACCAAGAGTAGAGCGCAAGTCGTAGCGTAGGTACTCGTCCAGTTCATCAAAGGGAATGTCCTTTGTAGATGTACCAGACTTCCAGTAGTCGGACATAGTATCAAGCTTCTGCTCTTCCAGTTCATACTGTGCAGATACAAAGCCTAAGTTAAGAGGAGACTTGACACCCTTGTTAAGTATGTACTCACCTAACATAGTGTCGTATATCTTTCCGTCATACCTGAATCCACATTCCCATATCCACGTAAGGTCATGCACTGCATTGTGACAGACCAGTAGGGTGGTGGCATCTAATATGTTCTGCGTTATTATATTGCCATTACAAGTGGGTGGTTCATCCGAATGAGTGAAGGTAACTACAGTTTCATCCGAGTAATAACGCATACTCTCAGATAGCATACCTATCATAACCAACTCGTTCTCTGACTCAAAGGGGTCAAAGTGCTGCTTGCCATCTCTCTTACAGGTGGTGTTCTCTACATCCAATACAGTAATCATAGCTTACCCCTTAAATATTTAATTGCTCTCTTCATTCGTGCAACGTCATCATGGAAACAACCTAATGCTCTGTTGCACCTATGGCATAGCCAGCCCCTGAAATCATCTGTCTCATGGTCATGGTCAAGAACCCAAGCGGAGTTACTAGGCCCACCAGTAGCAGCCCTCTCTTCATCACATAAGCACACTGGGCATTCGTACCCCTCAGGTGGCTGACCATGTAATTCCTTAAGCCCTTTACGCACTCTAGTTAACTCATTACTACAGGCTCTACACTCATGCCGTACATAACCTCCCTTACCTACTGGGCTGAAGTCTGTCACAGGTAGAGTATGATTACACTTGGAGCATACCTTTGTGTCCTCACATGCAGGGTGTGCAGCGTATAGTTCTATGTCCTCAATAAATAATTCTATTTGATCAAACACCATACCTTGCAATCCTCCCGTCTAACATGCAAGTCACCTTGCCATGCCATCCTGTTAGTTTGTTCTTGGTTATGTTGATGTGGCGCATGGGATCTTCCGAGGTATCATCTTCCCCAAGTAGAGGATTCTTAGCAATCAATAACATGAGGTCAGCCTCAGATGCCTTGCCTGTCTTTGAACCTTCCATCATAGATTGATTAAGATTAACCTTACCCTCTGCCTCTGCACTTAGCTGTGACATATAGAACACGGCACACCCATACTGCTTGGCAATGTCTCTGGCATAGATAGCGTTTGACTTGAGCATCATGTCCTCACGGGCAGCACCATTAAGCCTAGCAAACTTATCACCCATGTCTAGTATAACAACATCAGGTGTATAAGATTTAACGACAGACTCTACCCATGTCATGTCCTTACCTGTGGCATCAATGAACTTAACATTATCCTTGATACGCTGGTACTTAGCTGTAGCTGCCGAAGGATTGTCACGTATCTGATTTAGTGTCATACCTGTGGATGCATTGAGGTAACGTGCTGCTACCCTATGTACTGCCTCTTCATTACATAAGACTAAGCACTGTGCGCCCTGCTCTGCAAAACCTTTAGGGCCAGCAATGAATGACGCATGGCTTGAAGTCTTACCTGTCTCAGGTCTAGCACCTATCATAATAAGGTGACCACCATTGATTCCCTCCACCCTACGTGCCAATGTAGGTAGGTTGAATGTCCACTGAGCCTCAAGGTCACACTTCTTAAGCAGCGCATCCATATCAATGTCAGCCCACTCAACGGATAGGTTAGGTGTGAAGTCTTCATTGTAGTTCTCAAGGATAGCACGTAGAGGTTCAAGGGATGCATGTTCACCATTGACGTATTCAAAGCCAAGGTTAGCTACCTCTTCTCCTACCTGTTGTCGGAACATATCTGACAGTACATCACTGGCTATGTCCACCCCCATTACAACTTCATTGTCCACCTGATCAAAGATAGTTTGAAAAGAATCCTTCTGTGCTGTGGTTAGTGTAGGGTTCTTGGAGAAGAACAATGCCTCCACCTCTATAGGCGTAACCGACCTACCATATGTGGTGATAGCGGTATCAATAGTAGCCTTGACCTTACGACCATCCTTACTAAAGATATTGTTTGGGCAGCGTATGCCCTTGTGATCGTCATGAAAGTCTTTATCCATGAGCGTTCTTAGTAGTGCGAGTTCCATATTTGTTCCTTATAATTAACAATGTATACTACAGTATACACTATAGTATATATTTTAATGCGTATTATACACCATAGTATATTACCCAAAGCTACTAATCAAATGGGGATTTAAGTACATAGTTTTCTATGAAGTGTTCAGGACTCTTAGACTTGTACCATTTCTTGCGACCATCCACACGCCAGCTTCCTGTTGCCATAGCATAGATATATTTGTCATTGATATGGCAGTACCAATCATCAAAGATAAGATCACACCTATCTGCATAACGCCTTAGTTTAACATACACACGCAACCTATGTGCATCGTTGGATGGCCCATCACCCGACTGCATCTTGTGCCATGTGCGAACCATGTCGTTATGTAGTATAGCCTTAGCTATCTCTTCCACCTCACAGTCATACAATTCTAAATCCACTACTCCAGTAACGCTAGTGACCTTGGGGTCAGGTACTTTTTCGTGAGGACACCCCCAATGATCTGTCATGATACCACCCAATTAGATATTTCTGACATGGTACGATTACATCCCTTGCATACACCATACTTATCCAACTTACACACACCTATACATGGTGATGTATGGACATTTAGTAAAGCTTTAGCTGTAGCAATCTCGTCTTGCAGATCATAGTAATGAATCATACTACCTATGCTTCCCTTAGCCCTAGATAGTATTCTGCCACACTCTGTATAAGAAGTACCCCTAGCCCGTAGCTGTATAACCTCAGCTATCTCTTCCTTGCTAAAGGTATCAACCCTTTGGTCGGGTGACTTACGAAGGTGATCACCTATCTTTGGTTTGAATACAATACTCATTTCATTATCCTATCTATGCTAGCTTGACGAAGGTTCCATATGGCACCATGTAATTCATATGCCTTTAGTATGTGGGCAATGCTACCCTGACCTCTCCTAAGTATAGAGGCACAGTCATGGAAGGATACTCCCATTGCACGTAGTTCCACAAGCTGATCCTTCTCCTCTGCTGTCCACCATCGGGGCTTGTACTTAGGCTCTGCTACCTTTACTACCTTAACAGGGAGTAAGTCAGAGAAGTCTTTAGGGATCTTAGGTTTGAATACAATGCTCATACATATTCCTCCGATCTATCGAGCCTATCCATGTACTCGTTATACAAATCTGAATATGCATAGTATAGTCTTTGTAACTCAGGGTCTTCCTCTGGAGTTAATGCTTCAGAGTTATCATAAGCTGCCTTGTAATCGCACAAAGCTTGAACCATTTTACTACGTAGTACCTTAGTAGAATCCATATCCACCACCACAGTACTAGGACTAAGACCTAGCTTCACCCAATCCTTTGGCCTAGTGTCTTCCCCAATAGGTGGTACTTTCGTAACATCATTCTTTGTAGACATGCTGCCTCCTATCTATAAAATATATGTTCATCTATCGTGAACACAGTAGTCATTTGTTCTGTCCAGTATGGAGCCTCAATCCACGTTGCATGGTAGTGTGTAGCCCCATCTGATATGTCGGTCACCCTGCCATAGTATATGTTAGCCGCTAAGATTGTAGCTTCCAGCATAGCCTTACTATTTTTAGGCTCGTCAGACATTCCATCACAAAACCATGAGTACTGGCAACGATGCCGTATGGGATTCTTACTATCCCAAGATGAATACTGGGCTTGCTTTACTACACCACAAACAGTGTCAGGATAACGCTCGTCCTTAACTCTGTTCATGGTGCTGTAGCCCACGGCTAACTGCCCTACCACTGGCTGATCCCTCGCCTCAAAGTAAAGGTTCAAGGCAAGGCACATCACAGCACTAAGCATTACGTTCTATCCTTAAGCCATTGTTTAAATTCATCAGGTGTCATGAAGTCCTCAATCACTATGGTCAAGGCATTCTGCATCTTCTCGTTCCTATCCAGTTCCGCATCGGTTGCAGTCTTATCCTTACAGAAGGAAGAAACCACCTCATAGTAATCTACTAAGCCCTCCCTAAGAAATGCATCTATCACCTCAGATGTGAACACCTTGCCCAGTGCCTCCAATGTTTTAGTACTCATTACCTACCTCCTATTATGCTATCCACAATCACAAGTGTTACATAGAATGCTACGGCAATGCAACATATATAACCTGCACCATATAAGAACTCCATTATTTTATTCATACTGCTACCTCCTTGGGGTAGGGTTCCTGTTTATACTTAATGTGCTTAGTAACCACACGCTTATAAGTCTTGCTGCCTACCAGAAAAATGTACCTATGCTTCCTTGGTCTAGGTGCTGAGTAGAAATCATCACCATACTTATCCCTCAATGCTTGGCTACGATTAGCTACACCTCTGAACTCGTCAGCTATAGTCATGCCATGCAGATGTTCCTTACCTCTGACCTTCCAATCAGTGCGCTTGGCACTAAGGCCATGATAGGTAAAGTTACATGCTTGGTAAACGTACCCTACATGACCCTGTGAACCATCAGCAAAAGATACTACGATCCTACCTTTAGGTAGCATGGTCAGACTCTTAGCCACCAACATGGATGCCTCATTCTTTACGTTGTACTTCAAGCATAGCCTGTTAAGTTCAAGCACCTCACCCTTATGTGCATCACCTGCTATGCCAGCCCTAAGTCCAGAGGATGCTGGAGTACCATAGGTAACTACACCTACCAGTTCCTCCCCCTTGAATAAGCCATACCTATAAGAGACACTGGGCCACCTCTTAGCATAGTGAATGTCTAGTATGAATGGCTTGCAATCATCCCTAGTTACAGGAGTTATAGTGTAGTCACTCATTAGCCATACTCCTAAGTTTATTAAGATCAACATCAAGGCGGTACTTTATATCATCATCTAACTTCAATGCAATTGCTTTCCGTATGTGCCTACGTAGTTCCTTAACATGGGCCAAGGATTTCATAGAGGCATCAGGGTCTAGTGCTACAATCACCTTGTCATACTTGAGCAAGGATAGTGCATGGCTCTCCATTAGGTTAGTACCTAGTAGGGCTACACCAACATACCCCTCAGAGGCACACACACTGGCACTGATAGCATCTTCTACCACTACTGCTACGTTGCCCTCACCTACTACGAATGGTAAGCCAGAGCCTCCGTATCGTTTCCATTTAGGTGTGACTACCTTGTTCAATGTACGACCCGTTGCATCATACAGTATATGATTCTTAACCACAGGGAATATTACCCTGCTATCTTTAATGTCCCAGTAGTGTGTACCTACACCATGTATGCCCCAGTAGTGGAGCCATGATACTGCCTCGTCAGGTAAGGTTCTAGTCACACTGATAGGCAACTCAATGGGTGATAACTCCCCACTGATACCTGCCTGATTCATCAACGCTCTTATGTCCATAGCAGATAGGTTAGTCTCACCTATACCTCTCGTACTACATGATGCGCTAAAGCATTGCCACTTGAGGATACCCATATCATTGGATGCACCAAAGGTATTCTTCCTATGGCATACAGGGCAGTTGGTTCTGACTGAGTGACCTACGGGTAACTCCAAGTCTATTACGTGCTGTCGTATGTTCATACTCACCTCTTACTGTACACTGTGGTGTACACTAGCTATGTTACACTGGCGGTGGGGGTAACGGAGTGTAGCATGTAAATGAAACACCCGTCAACCACTAAATTATTTACCCACTGCCTTAACTAAGGCATTGACTAAGCCTGTGAGTACATTACGATCACGTACCCTATGCTCAGCATCCAGTGAGGTGACCTCCTGTACAGAGTAGATGTTACGCAATGCCATGTACTCATTCTCTGTTTCCAAAGTGATCTTTATAATCATCGGTGTCCACACCTGTGCTGACTCGTCTAGTTCTGCTTTCATAGGTACATCCCCGTTCCTGTTATTACACCTTCCTCTACTAGCCATTCAAGGCATACAACTTTTACTATCTGATTATCCGCTTCCTCATAGAACTCAATCTGTTTATAGGCTGATGCTGGTTTCTTACGAGCATCCTTAACAGGCTTGAACACATCAATGATGCAGTCACCATACCACTTAAAAGTATACCCTTCACACTCATACACTGTATAAAACTTCATACTCATTACTCCATTAAATATAGATGGGGGTATAACACTACGTTACCTACCCCTACTGTTGCTATGGGCAAAGACTAAACATCCGTCCTACCCCCCTCTGTATTAACTCTTAGGCTATTCTTTGCTGTCCCATCTGGCTTGCATAGCCATGCTGGATGATTTTAATGTGTTCTTCATGTAAGGCTTAACACTGGCAGGATTGGCATGACCTGTCACTGACATGATCTGAGGTAAGTCTACCCCTGCCTCTACCATTTCCACTGTGCCTGTCCTACGCATGTCCCTGATCTGTAATAGATCTGAGATACCTGACGCATCCCTTACTACCTTAGCCTGTACTGATAGACCTCGCATAGAGTAGGGCTGATACAAACTACCCACTGGCCTTGGTCTAGGGGCTATCCACTTCTGGAACCCAAAGTCTTCATGCTGTTTCTTTAGCATAGCCTGTAGTCCTACTGACGTTGGTAAGGTAACCTCTGCACCTCGCTTGCTCTGCTCAAGTGTAAGTATACCAGACTCCAGATCATATTGCTCCCATTTCAGTAGTCGCATATCACCTTGACGTTGGCACCACTCGTATGACATCTGAGTTATCAGTCCTACGTTACGCCACTTGAACTGACTGTACGCAGTAGTGAGGTAGTCCCCTATGTCCTGCTCAGACCACACCACCTTGCGGTGAGCCGAAGACCTACGCTTGATGTGAGTGAAGGGGTTATGGTTCACAGTGCCTAGCCGTATACTATGACCAAAGACTATAGACCCTAAGCCTACCACATGGTTAGCCATTGATACCCCACTGTTTAGTAGGTACTCGTAGGCTTTCTGTGCCATAGGCGTGTTGATCTTTTCCACATCATGGAATCCAAACAGTACACCATTGATAGGCACACTACCCAGACGCACTGCCCAGTATAGGTAGTCACGTTGAGTGCCAGACTTACAGGCATTGAAGTCATAGGATTCCACATACTCAGCAGATAGATCATTGAATGTTTTCATGCTTATCCCATGCTGCATTAAGTTTAGTATCATCTATTACATGGTGAAACCCACCCTTATGAGAAGCCTTGTACCATATGGTAGTACCATGAGGGACATATTCATTACCCGTAGAGTGTAACCTAAGATAGATACTTCCCTCTAATACAAAGTTAACTGTATTACCCACCCAACTGTTACTTGATTCAACTTCCATTGCTAACCCCCTTAACCTCACTCATTATGTTGTCCACTTCCTTGAGAGTAAACATACCTGCCAAGGCACAGCACTCTAACTGCACACGTACCTCACCCCAATACTTAGAGTTCTTGTACTGACGCATGTAACCTAACGGGTTGCGTCTGCTAGGTGATACCTCTGCTACCTTAACGGAGTTAACATACACACGTACATAACTCTTGTTGTCCTTTACCCCGTTAGTATTACTTACTGTGACGTTCATTACTCTTACTCCTGTAAACCACTGTGACCCCACGTTAATGGGGTCTATTTCTACTGTACACCACAGTGTACACTAGGCGTATGCTACTAATTCCTTGAACGCATCACCTTTAATTATAGAGCTGATCTTATCTTCCATTACTAATTGTTTCTTAGTGCTACAAGATTTGGATTCAACATGTGTACTCATATGTGTTAGCACATTGTACATGCGATACACTGTATCATTAAGACCTTTATAAGAATCATGTATGCCCATGATGCGCTCAAGCAGAGCCTTGTTAACTACAGGGCCAGTGCGAGTCTTATTGGACGCTACATAGGTAGAGTAAAAGTGTATAGCTACCTCCCTACTGACCCGTAAGGTACGCATACGCTTCATATCAGCGCAGTCCTCCAGCAAATACGTAGGCCACTGAGAGGCGACCTTACCTATACGCTCAGGATTATAACTCAAGGTGTGTAGCTGAGAGAGGCTGGTATTTTCTCGCATACTTACCTGCCCATTGAGACACGTAAGCCGCATCACCATAGCCCCAATAGATAGCTTGGAGGATTGATCATGACTATCCACATACCGAATCTTTAAGCACGATGCCTCCCCTAGTGCATGATTGAAGTCATGATTGGGTAGGGTAATCTCTGCTCGTAGTCCAGCAGTCCCGTTGTAGGTACGAAAGGTGGTGGATGCATCACCCGTCTGTAAACCAGAGTGGTGCAAGCCTTCCCGTAGGCTATCCCACATCAACGCAAAGTTCTTAGGCGAATGATTACGCTTACCATCTCCTATCACCTCGTCTGTTAATGGGTTAACAGTCCACCATTTGCCGTCAACTACCACCCCATTACGAGTCTGCTGCTCACGTTGAGGGTCAAAGTTTAGATGATCAGGAAGTGCTACGATGTTACCAAAGTTTTTTACTAATGCGTTCATAGGTACTACTCCAAATTAAAATTAGTGTTGCCTCCCTGTTACAGGAGGCGTGTTACTAGGTACGTACTTCTACCTTACCCTTTACGTCAGTGATACCCTTGAGGTATCCCGTGGCTAGACGGGTGTTAGGAACCTTGGCTACATAGAATGAGCGCAGACCATAGTGGAACCCCACAAAGCATGGGCCATTGCTGATACCAACACGCATTTTAGATACTCGCTTACGATAGATTGTTTTCATGATTACTTCCTCTTTAGTTTCTACTGTACACTACAGTGTACACTAGGATTATAAGGCAAGAACTCCTGCCCTCGATTACTGATTACTATTATACACAGGTTAACTACACTTGTCAAGTGTAACACTGTATCACCCCATTGGATTGGACAGTACATAGGTTAGCATAGTCCACCTCGTCACCCTCTGGCGTTACAAAGTGTGGAGCCTTGTATGGATTGTAGCTGACCTTAGTAGTAGTACCCCCCACCATACTGCCTCGCTGTAGCCTACTATATATATCTGGTTCATAAGGTATATCATCGTAAAGGGTCGCACCCCTACCCTTGAAGGGCTGGAAGTTAACAACATCGACAACCTTACCCCGTACAAAGGCGTGTACATTCTTACGCTGCTCCCTTATAACCTGCTGCCTACCTGCCTCCCTTACAATAAAGGTAGCCTCTTCCAGATCAACAGCATAAGCATGGCCTAGCACCAAGCCTGTACTCAGATCTTGTATGCTGATCAACCCATTGTGTAGATTACGATACACTTGAACTCTCATAGGTCACCCCTATCTAATTTAATCTGTTGACTAGCTACCTTCTGGCTAAGACTAGCAACCTTACTCTTTAGGTCACCAATTTCCTTGACCATCTTACGCATAGCCACCTCGTCTAGGTCTACTAGATGCTTCCATTCCTCAATGGTCTGTGGCATAGCCTCACCCCGAGGTGTCATACCAAAATGTCTACTTGTGATTTCCTCAACAGCCACTTTGTCATACATGTACGGACTTAATTTCTCTAGTAAATTCATACCCATACCTCCTGTTTTTTCATTGCCCGTTGCAGTTCTATATCTTCAATGGCCCTACGCACAGTCATTTTCCTACGCCCTACCTTATTCTTAGCAGCAGCCTGTGCCTTGGTCACCGCTTTCATTTGCTTCCTAGTCATTACAGTCATGGCTTACCCCTATTAAAAGTTTTACTGTACACTCTGGTGTACACTAGAATGATTACGCTACCTGTACAGTAGGTATCATATGAGTATTGACCACAAACATATGGTCAGCAGGGTCAATGCCCTTACCCTTGGCAACCTTGTACTTGAGTGCAACAACCTTACCCCTTGCATCAAGGTTAAGAATGTCTGACTTGTCACCATCGACAACTTCCTTGCCCATAAAGGTAGTAGGGAAAGGCCCATAAAATACCACGCTCATAGGCACATCAGTAAGCAATGCCTTTTGTACCTCACCCTGATACTTGGGTGCCTTACTGTATGAAAACATGAGCCGATAATTGCGAGGCATTTTAGTCAGTCGCTTGGCTACCTTGGTGTAGTCATAGAAATTAATCTCAGGGAATGATTGCGGTATACTACCATTAGTGGCTAGCTCCCACTGTACATCAGACAATACATTGAGGCGTACCCAACACTCGACCCCATTCTTTTTGCATAGCTTGAGAAAATTCCCTAGCTCATGCTTGAGTTGAGCAATAAACCCCTGCCTATCAGAGTGATACCAATCAGTCCTAGCTTGCCTTGCAGCCTTGACCCCATCGAATCCCCCACGACCTGCCGCTTGTAAGCATGGCCCCCAACAGTCAGCAATAATTTGCATGGGGCATACTTTTTTGTCTGGCATAAGGCTGCACCCTGCTACCCGTAATGTAAGATCCTTATTGTTCTTGGCTAACTTGGTGTTGCCACCGCTTGTGTCTAACAATTTCATAACAAAACCCTCTGGTTTAATTTTCTACTGTACACTGTGGTGTACACTAGCCTTCCCTTAGATCCTCTAACTTACCACAGACAGCCGACCATACATCATCATCGGATATGTCATCGAACGACCCATACTCTAAAACGTGCGTAATAATGTACTCAATTTCAGGAGCCTCAGCAGGAGAATCCATACTAGCAGGGAGGTATCCCCCTGATACAGACACATCAACCCTTAGCTCCCATGATTCCACATCAATATCAAACGTGTAATTGCTTGTACTCATGGCCCTGCCTCCCTATTAAGTTCCCGATTGAAGTAGCTATTATAACATAGCTAAGTGTAAGTGTCAAGTGTAACAGTATTCTTACTGTACACTCTGGTGTACACTAGACATTCCCTCACAATTATTGCAGCCATCCTCACAGCCACACCTAATTAATTTAACTAGCTCACCCCTCCTGCACATCTTATGTGCCAGATGTACCAAGTCCACCACATCCCTGCTATTGTAGTTTCTAAATTTCATGTTGCCCTCTAGCATACATACCCTGCGTAATTGTCGGGCCGCTTCAAATTGATACTGAAAAGCAGAGGATTGATCATATACAGGACTAAGCCCCCTGCCCTCATAACAAATGCGATACCTTTCCATTGCGTATTCTAACTCAGTCAGAACTAAGCTAGGCAAATCCCCGTTATGTATATACATATTTAATACCCCTTACTGTACACTCTGGTGTACACTAGACTAATCCCCTGTATAAAAAACATTATCCAACCCGTATTGAGCTGCAATTACTGGCAGTAATGGACTCACTGAAAGAGCAGCCTCATCATCGAAACTTCGGTTAGTATTTTGCGAGATTATAGTTAATAGAATATATCCCGCAGAGTCTACAATGTAATAGCCGTGTTGATGCATAACAAAACCCCCAATAAAATTCTTACTGTACACTCTGGTGTACACTAGAAAAAAGGGGTGACATAATAGCCACCCCATATACTCACTTGACCTTGACTATAAGATCATCAACCATTGTTACTTCGGCAAAGAACTCACGCCCCATACCTGTATGAGTAGGTCGGTTAGCTCCAACAAATTTACCTGTGCTGCGATACTCTGCACCGAACATGCTGGTTTCCCTGAAGCGCAATTGCTTGCCTACGTTTTCCTTTAATACTTTTTTACTTGGGTATAAAAATAACATCATAATAAAATCTCCTGATTTAATTTACTGAAACTATAATACCATAATAACTTACACTTGTCTAGTGTACACCATGACGTACACTAGCAATCATACTGCGCCTCATTGTGATTGATCTCAGCTTGAGTCCAATCAATAGCTGCTATCCTATCATTCAATGCTGCTATCTCAACAGATCTATCAGTCAACACCATGCCACCATATGTATTGAACCTCAGCTGTTTGCCTTCCATTGCAATCACTGCGTTTTCTAATTGGAACAATAGCTTTTTATTATCACTCATAAAATCACCTCTACTGTACACTATGGTGTACACTAAAATTATATAACAAAATGAATTAAGTATTGAACCATGGCATATTGTGCGACAGCAGCGACAGTTAAGAGTGCTAGCACTGCAAACGAGCGTGACATATACACTGGCATGGGGTTGCGATTTAAACGTCTCCTGCGAATGATTTGGTGCCTTGCTGCCCGTCTTTTATGGATGTCTTGCATACTCATAGTGAATACCTCATTTGATTAATTGGTTGTCTTAAAAATAACACTGCTATTCAATGCTATTTCAAAGACAGGCTAGCGTACACTATGGTGTACACTAACCCGTAAGGTTTAGCTTATCCTTTCAAGCTATTTTGTAGCAAGGTTATCACTTGCAAGGTCGTATAATCATTGTCGGTAGATAGCTTTGCAATCGCTGCGACAATTTGTTCTGCGGTCATTTTTGTTGTACCGCCTTTCGCTTTTCCGCCATTTTTCTTTTCTTTTTCCGCACGATTCTTTTCCGTCATTTTCTTGCGTAGGTAGTTTGCACTTGCACTTGCCATTCCCTCAGCTACCTTGAATTTTTGAACTGTTTTCCAGTTATTAGCTAACCATACGGCATCGGCACGATCTCTGCGAGTCATTACATTGAGTGAACTCTCTGCAATAAACTGCCCGAACAATTTATCTGACTTGAAACCTTTACGCAATCCAATTAGTATTTCACCTATTTTGCGAAGTGTTACAAGGTTCTCTTGCCCACTTTCGACAATAGCATTGTATTGAATTGTCGCTTCATTTAAAACAGCGTGCACCTTTTCAGTTTGTGTTTGCTTAGGCTTTTCTTGCTTAGAACCCGCATTTACATTATCAACTACACTTTCAACTACTACTTCGTTTGTTGCATTGTTTTGTGCTTTATTTGGCTTAGACATAATGTAATACCTTGTATGAGTTAATCGCTGCAAACCGCTGTTTGCTAGTCGATGAGTGAACAATACAGTAAGTGTAACTTATAGTCAACAACTATTTTAAAATAAGTGTAAATAATTTAAATGGCTATTGTCTGGCTAGTGTACATCATGGTGTACAGTAGAATGTGCACGCCATTGGTGGGGTATATCTGTACAGGTTAAATGATGGGGTAGATGTTTGTAGTCAATACTCTGCTATTTGCTTTCATTCTCATATATAGCCACAGCAAACAATCATTGAAGGTATACATGTTAGCTAATCATTTACCATATACAGCATATAAGGTATGCAATGGCGCTAAACACGTTTTTTATTTGCCTATAATAGGTGCTACAACTTTATTTTGGGCTAGTATCCTGCAAAGTCGATCAGATAGTCTGACCACCGCCACCAGGGGCCACCCCCACTATTGGCGTTATATATATGTGCTAATACACAGAAGGTGAAAATAGGACTGTAAACCACTTTCCGTGAAACACAAGAGTTATACACATAGTTATCCACATACACACAGACTTATCCACAGGATAGGTGCAACATAGAAGGTTCACACGGGACATGTTCATACTTAAATGCGACATGCTAATAAATAGAGCTTGACAATTTCAATACCACATGATATAACTGATCTGTTAGTTTCACTTAAGGTGTTCATATAAGGAGATTACCTCCTAGCACTTAAATGCCTTTAACTAACTGCCCCTAGTAAAGGAAAAAGCACTTAAAGTACCTTCCTCTAAATGGCTTATCTGCCAAACACCTTAACTGGTAGCCTCTAGTTGGCTAAATCGCCAACACCTAAGGTGCCACACTCCAAATCCCAAATCGCCAACACTTACAATGTATTGTAATTTGAACTAATTACTTTGAATTGTAAAATAATGCTTGACATTTAACTTAAAATGGATATAACTGTATAACATGATTGAATCAACGGATGTAATGAATACACGAACTGATGATATGCTTCTTGAAAAGATGTACAAGATGCTCAATCAGAACAAATTGATGCAAGCAGACCTGCCTCACTCTACTACGTACTACGTAAGAGAAGCATTACACGAAAGGACAGGCAAACGCTACACATTCAAACAGATCACAATGGCTATTGCCCTATTTAACAAAAGAAAGAACGAGACTTTATGAGAACACTATCAGAACAGCAGCAGTTATTTCTACAGGTACTCTT